>Ga0265298_10000271_pt1 | contig 80964 bp, 67 predicted proteins | sample AusTroGonzalo_MG_3_FD_193486 | JGI IMG/M metagenome (GOLD analysis project Ga0265298, IMG submission 193486) | Bovine rumen microbial communities from tropical cattle in Woodstock, Queensland, Australia - Gonzalo_01 | ecosystem: Host-associated > Mammals > Digestive system > Stomach > Rumen ... | reverse complement strand
ACCCGACAGTACGCCGCATTTTTTCTCCTGATCGGCGCCGCTGAAGTTAAATCTACTAAGGTACGCGCGCACGTTGATGTCGCGTCCGCCCATGCGGATGGTCTCGTTGCCCTGGCTCACCACCTGATAGACGCTCTTCTCTGGGTCTATGTCCTTATGCTGCTGATCTACGTACGAGAGCTTTACTGTCTCGCCCACTTCAAACGTACCTGCATCGGCCTGCTCCAAGCCCATAATCAGTCGGAAGAGCGTGGTCTTACCAGCTCCGTTAGGACCAATAACACCCACGATACCGTTTGGTGGCAGGTTGAAGTTCAGATCGCTGAACAGCACCTTGTCGCCATAGGCCTTGGCCACGTGCGAAGCCTCGATAACTTTGTTGCCCAGACGTGGTCCGTTGGGAATGTATATCTCCAGCTTTTCTTCCTTCTGCTTCTGTTCCTCGTTCAACATCTTGTCGTAAGAGTTCAGACGAGCCTTTCCCTTTGCCTGACGAGCCTTTGGTGCCATACGCACCCACTCCAGCTCGCGCTCCAGCGTCTTCCTGCGCTTCGAGGCCTGCTTCTCCTCCAGTGCCAGTCGCTGACTCTTCTGTTCCAGCCAACTTGAGTAGTTACCCTTCCAGGGAATACCCTCACCACGGTCTAGTTCCAGAATCCACTCTGCCACATCATCCAGGAAGTAGCGGTCGTGGGTCACGGCAATTACCGTTCCCTCGTACTGCTGCAGGTGCTGCTCCAGCCAGTCGATGCTCTCGGCATCCAAGTGGTTGGTAGGCTCGTCGAGCAAGAGCACATCAGGTTTCTGAAGAAGCAGTCTGCAGAGGGCTACACGACGACGTTCACCACCTGACAGGTTCTTCACGCTCCAGTCGCCAGGAGGACAGTTGAGTGCAGCCATCGCACGATCCAGTTTAGAGTCCATATTCCACGCATCCGTAGCGTCGATGATGTCCTGAAGTTCAGCCTGACGCTGCATCAGCTTATCCATCTTGTCTGGGTCTTCATAATACTCAGGCAGGCCAAATTTTACATTGATATCATCATATTCAGCCAGTGCATCATATACATGCTGCACGCCCTCCATGACGTTCTCCTTAACGGTTTTCTCTTCATTGAGAGGTGGTTCCTGTGGCAGGTAGCCCACGCTGTAGCCTGGGCTCCATACCACATTGCCTTGATATTGTTGGTCCAGTCCGGCAATGATTTTCATCAATGTAGACTTACCTGCACCGTTTAGACCTATGATACCGATTTTTGCACCATAGAAGAAACTGAGGTAGATATTTTTTAAGACTTGTTTCTGATTTTGCTGAATGGTCTTGCTCACGCCTACCATTGAGAAAATCACTTTCTTGTCGTCAACTGTAGCCATATAATATTCTTAAAATTGGAGATTGAAAAATTATTTTTCGAACTTTGTTCCTGTCTGTTTTACGATTTCGCGGGCATATTTCTCTGAATAGCCGGGACGTTTCACAGTAGCACCAAGTCCATATTTTGTACGGGTAAACTTGCCATTCTCTTCAGGCTTTACCGTCATATCGTTATACTTTACAATAAGATAGGTAGCCAACTGCTTCCAACGGGCAAGCATCTGATTAGCCTTTTGTGCTGTATATCCTGTAAGATACTTCACACGGGCAGTCTCATCAAGCAATAAAGCCTTATCCTCGACCTCCTTTTGAGCACGGAAATAAGAATTATCCAGCGAGTCACGCACCTCTTTCAGACTTGGGAAGAGCATAGAGTAACGTGGATATACCATATTACTAACCCAGTTCTGCACCCAGAATGCATTATCCATTGAGAATGTTACATCGTCAGCACCAGGAGTGTTATAAGGACGTGGAGCCTCAGTGGTGCAGCAATAGACTGGCGTAAAGGGTACCATATTGCCATCATCATTAGCGAACCAGAAGCAGCCTCCAACCTGACGGGGCAGCCATGAGCGCATCTGACTAACGAAGACAAAGCCAGCCTGCTGGGTAGACACGGGACGCTCGTTAAAGTATTCCTTGCCATCTACCTTATAATAAAGAGGTGTAGGACGATATGGCATCTCCCATATGCCGCCCCCCAGATCATTATCGAGCGAGAAAGGTGTATTCTCGAAGTGATCACGCATAGCAGTCTCAACATCCTGTACGGTGAGTTTTTTATTGGGCTTCACCCAAAGAGGCATCACTTCGGCATTGGCATCCTTACCTTCTGCCCAAGGGATATAATGGTCCATGCCGTCTGCATAGCGATTAAAGAACTGCCAAACACGGGCATCACAAATGCGACGACCAGAGAAATCGGGAGCAGCATATGCTGCATTGTACGAGAAATCTTCATCCTTTCCCTTGAACCATCCCATCTTGCGAGCATAAGACACCACGTTCTTTGAGTAACGCACATTTTCCTTATCCTTCATATTAAACTTGGTGATGCGGCTCTGATTAGCGTGTCCACAGATCATATCGTCGGGGATGCGCAAAGCCACCCATACGGTACGTCCCTTCTCCACTTTTCGGTCGCTGGCGCAACCCATCATTTCCATAATCCACGCCTCATTAGGGTCGCAGATAGTAAAGGTTTCACCCTCAGAACAATAACCATACTGTTCAACGAGCGATGTCATAATATCGATTGCTTGGCGAGCAGTTTTAGCACGCTGCAGGGTGATATAAATCAGTGAACCATAGTCGATGATACCCGTGGTATCTACCATTTCCTCACGTCCACCGAAGGTTGTTTCACCAATGGTCACTTGCCACTCGTTGATATTACCAATAACATTGTATGTCTCCTCAGCCTCAAGAATCTCGCCACCATATTTATTGGTATCCCAATCATATACCTGACGCATAGTTCCCTTGGGATGTTTTGCTGCGGGATAGTGAGCCAAGCCCTGGAACATGCCGTAGCTATCGGCACTATATGAACAGATTACCGAACCATCAACTGAAGCTTTCTTACCCACGATAAAATTAGTACAAGCTATCGCTCCTGTTGCGGCGATAGTCAAAACAGATAAAAGTAGTTGTCGTTTCATTTTTGTATTATTTCAATAGAGTCCCTGTTCTTTTATTTATGAACGAGGGGTAATTTTAAGTTTATCACTTCCTGCTGCTTTGAAACTCATATCGAGTCCCTTGACAGAATGCGTCAAGGCACCAAAGGATATGAAGTCAACGCCTGCTTTTGCATAAGGAATCATAGTATCGAAGGTGATGCCACCACTCGACTCAGTCTCTGCACGTCCATTAACAATTTTAACTGCACGAGCCGTTTCCTCGGGTGTAAAGTTATCAAACATGATGCGGTCACAGCCCTCAGCAAGTGCCTCTTCTAACTCCTTAAAGTTACGCACCTCGCACTCAATCTTCAGGTTCTTACCTTTCTCTTTGCAGTAAGCTTTAGCACGCGAGATTGCGTTGTGAACGCCTCCACAGAAATCAATGTGATTGTCTTTCAGAAGAATCATATCGAAGAGTCCGATGCGGTGGTTCATACCTCCACCAATCTTCACGGCTTCCTTCTCAAGCATACGCATACCAGGCGTTGTTTTGCGAGTATCAAGAACACGGGTCTTAGTGCCAGCATCCACGAGAGCCTGCTGATACTTATGTGTCATCGTAGCAATGCCTGACATACGTTGCAGGATATTAAGCATCAGACGCTCGGTCTGCAACAGACTCTGCTCCTTACCTTTCACGCTCATCACGATGTCGCCGGGCATAACGTGGGCACCGTCCTCTACATAGACCTCTACCTGCATCTCCGGGTCGAAGCGATGGAACACCTCTTTGGCTATCTCAACACCAGCAAAGATGCCCTCTTCCTTAATCAATAATTTCGATTCACCTACTGCATCTGCAGGAATACAGCACAGTGTGGTATGGTCACCATCACCAATATCCTCTGCAAAAGCGAGGTCTATCAGTCTATCATTCAATTCTTCTACGCTTAACATATCACTTAACTTCTTAATTATTCAAAATAGATACCAATACCGATACGAACACCGAAACCGCTGTACTCCGTCAGGTCTTTTGTGCTCAGGTTATAATAAACCTCGGGCTCTAAGGTTACGGTGCGGTTCAGAAAATAAGCATAGCCGCAATGTACGGTAGGCATGAAATCATCATAATTGTGCTGGTGGATATAATCCAGACCTCCACCAACATAAAGGCCGTTTTGCTCAATATAGTAGCGAAGACCAGCACCCATCTTGAAGGTGTTGGCACCTACTTTATGCCAGTCGTAGCCCAGTGTGCCAGTGATCATCCAGTCGTCCTCGAACAGATAACCGCCCTTGAGGTTCATATCCATGTGCCATTTCTGGTTCTTATTCCAGTTGAGGTCAAGACCTGACAGACTGGCTGCGGCATAAACCTTGTCTTTAGCGAAGGGCAGACGATCTTGCGTCTGAGCATTACCAGCAAGCGCAAACATCAGTGCGCAAACCATCGTGAGAATTGTTTTCTTCATAATCTTTAATTAACTATTCTGATTTTTTATTGAATTTCAAATACCATACAAGGAACCACACGAATGCCAGCACGCAGGTGCCTGCAGCAATGTAGGTGGCATTGGTAAGGTCGAGACTGAACACCTGCTCGGAGAACAGATAGGTGACGCAGACGGTGGTCATGAACAGGGCAGGGATCAGCGTGATGAAATAGTTCTTGCCAGCACGAACCAAATAGACGGTGATAGCCCAGAGGGTGAAGACTGAGAGCGTCTGATTGCTCCAGCCAAACCAGCTCCAAATCACGTCGAAGCCCTCGGGATTAGCCATCTGCCAAACGAGCAGTGCGATGACAGCCGTAAACATGGGGATGCACACATACAGGCGCTTGCGGATGCTCTTCTGCTCCAAGTGGATGAAGTCTGCAATAATCAGACGGGCTGAGCGCAGCGCCGTATCGCCACTGGTAATGGGGGCTGCCACAACACCGAGGATAGCCAGGATGCTGCCGAACACGCCAAGCCAGTTCTCGCACACCATGTTCACAATGCCAGGAGCCTTGCTGATAACGCTTTCGCCACCAGCCATCTCCTGATAGCCAGGTGTAGGCTCGTTATAGAAGAAATACATGGCTACCGTAGCCCAGATAAGTGCTACCAGACCCTCTGTAATCATGGCACCATAGAAAATGGGGCGTCCCATCTTCTCGCTCTTCACGCAACGGGCCATCAAGGGGCTCTGCGTAGCGTGGAAACCACTGATGGCGCCACAGGCAATGGTTATAAACAGGCAGGGGAAGATATTCTTCGCTGTGAGCGAGGCCTCGCCTACCCCCTCCCAGAGTTCAGGGATATTGGGCTGCTTCAAGAAGAGCATCGCCATCAGGGCCACAGCCATAAACAGCAAAGAGAAGGCAAAAAGTGGATATACCTTGCCGATAATCTTGTCGATAGGCATCATCGTGGCAATGATGTAATACACGAAGATGACAACAATCCAGAACGTGCTGTTCGTCAGAAACTCAACACCGGAATCCTTGCAGAGCGTCTGCAACAGCGAAGCAGGACTATACACAAACACTGCACCCACCATCATCAGCAGGAACACGGAGAAGATAAGCATCACCTGTTTAGGCACATTACCCAGATATTTGCCGATAATCTCGGGCAGGTTGGCACCACCATTACGCATAGAGAGCATACCAGAGAGGTAGTCGTGCGTGGCACCTGCGAAGATACATCCAAGAACAATCCAAAGATAAGCTGAGGGTCCGAACTTGGCACCCATGATGGCTCCGAAGATGGGGCCTGTGCCTGCAATGTTCAGGAACTGGATCATGAAAATCTTCCATGAAGGCAATACCATGAAATCAACACCATCGGCCTTGGCAAGGGCAGGCGTAGGTCTGTCGTCAGGTCCAAACACTCTCTCAACAAAGCGGCCATAGATAAAATAGCCCAATATAAGAGCCACAAGGCTCAGCACAAAAGTTATCATTTCTTTGTTACTATTTTTGAATTGACGTTGCAAAGGTACAAATTTAATTGAAAATTGAAAATTGAAAATTGAAAATTATTACAGCGGTAGCAAATTTTTCACTCTACACTCTTCACTCTTCACTTTTTTTCGTAATTTTGCAGACAAATTCAAAAGAAATGAGGAAAAATCTTTGTATTCTACTACTATTACTGGCCTTTGTAACGACTTGGGCACAGTCACCTAAGCATGAAGTTAGAGCCGTATGGCTGACCACCATAGGAGGCATAGACTGGCCTCACTCATATAAAGCCGATACCCAGAAAAACGAATTTACAGACATCCTTGATAAGTTGAAGGCGTCAGGCATCAACACCGTTTTGATTCAAACACGCGTTAGAGGTACCACCATCTACCCCTCGGCCATTGAGCCTTGGGACGGATGTATCACGGGCAACCCTGGTAAGCGCCCATCGTATGATCCCTTGCAGTTGTGTATTGACGAGTGTCACAAGCGTGGAATGGAATGTCATGCATGGGTGGTGACTATCCCCGTTGGAAAATGGAATAAGCTGGGATGTAAGCAGTTGCGACAGAAATTCCCAAAACTTATCAAGAAGATTGGCGAGGACGGATATATGGATCCGGAACAGAGTCAGACGGGCGACTATATCGCCTCTATTTGCGAGGAAATCGTGAAGAACTATGACGTTGACGGTATTCATCTGGATTATATCCGCTATCCGGAAACGTGGAAAATTAAGGTGAGTCGTCCTCAAGGCAGGGAGTATATCACCAGCATTGTGCGCAAGATTAATAAGGTGGTGAAAACGGAGAAGCCCTGGGTGAAACTCTCGTGCTCGCCCATAGGAAAATATGACGACCTGCGACGTTATCGTGCCGGTGGCTGGAATGCCCGCACCGCCGTGTGTCAGGATGCGCAGGCTTGGCTTAAAGACGGACTGATGGATGCCCTCTTCCCCATGATGTATTTTCAGGGGAATAACTTCTACCCCTTCGCCATTGACTGGAAGGAACAGAGCAATGGGCGCATCGTGGTGCCTGGACTGGGCATCTATTTCCTGGACCCTCGCGAGGGAAAATGGACGCTTGACCAGGTGGCGCGTCAGATGTACGTTAGCCGACAATTAGGACTGGGACATTGCTACTTCCGTTCTAAGTTCTTTACTGACAACGTGAAGGGTATCTACGACTTCGGAGCCAGATTCGATGCTGTGCCTGCACTGGTGCCACCAATGACGTGGGCAGGAAAGCGTCAACCCTCAGAGCCCGCATCGATAACACTTAGTGGCAACACACTTTCATGGGCAGAAGCGACGGACTCGAGCGATGCGCCATACCTTTTCTATAATATTTATGCCAGCGAGGACTTCCCAGTGGATATCACAAAGGCCGAGAACCTGATGGCCATGCGACTGACGAAGACCAGCATTCAGGTGCCTAATAACGGGATGAATTATGCTGTTACGGCCATGAACAGATATGGACAGGAGAGCACGCCCGCGCAACTGCTGATTAACGCTGGTGGGAAATATGCCACCCAGAAGATTACCAAGACCGACGGACGTCCTGTGGCACTGCCACGAAAAGGTGCAGTGCTCGATGCAGAATACATTATCATAGAGACTTTTGGCGGACAGCAGATAGCCATACAGCCCTATGCAGAATTGATAGATGTTAGTACCCTACCCGACGGACTGTATCAGCTTCGCTCACTGGGTAAGAAAGGGCGTAACCATCGCATAGGATTCTTCTGCATTAAGCGCTGAGATTCTGCATATAAATGAATGTTCTATTCAAATGACGCTTTGTTTTGCAAAAATATGCAAATAGCGGCGTGAAATTTCAATAAATATTAGTATCTTTGCAACCAATTTGACTTAAACCCTAAAAATAAATGAACAAAAAGAATCTTAAGAAGGTGCTCGTACTCGGTTCGGGCGCACTGAAAATCGGACAGGCTGGTGAGTTTGACTATTCGGGCTCGCAAGCACTGAAAGCCCTGCGCGAAGAGGGCATCAAGAGCGTGTTGGTGAATCCAAACATTGCCACCATCCAGACTTCGGAAGGTATTGCCGACCAAGTGTATTTCCAACCAGTGAACACCCATTTCGTCACAGAAATCATCAAGAAAGAGCGTCCCGACGGCATTCTGCTGGCATTCGGTGGACAGACGGCCTTGAACTGTGGTACGGAACTTTATCTGAACGGCACACTGAAGGAGTATGGCGTTGAGGTACTGGGTACCAGCGTAGAGGCTATCATGGATACGGAGGACCGCGACCGCTTCGTGAAGAAACTTGATGAGATAGAGCTGAAGACGCCTGTGAGCCACGCCGTAGAGAACATGGAAGATGCGCTGAAGGCTGCCCACGAGATTGGATTCCCCATCATGATTCGCTCGGCTTATGCACTGGGTGGACTGGGCTCTGGTATCTGTCCTGACGAGAAGGCCTTTAAGGAGTTGGCTGAATCGGCCTTCACCTTTGCACCTCAGATTCTGGTAGAAGAGAGCCTGAAGGGCTGGAAGGAAATAGAGTTCGAGTGCATCCGCGACGCTAACGATCGTTGTTTCACTGTAGCCTCAATGGAGAACTTCGACCCCCTGGGTATTCATACTGGTGAGTCAATCGTTGTGGCTCCTACTTGCTCGCTGACGGAGGAGCAGGTGAAGATGTTGCAGGAGATCACCATCAAGTGCGTGCGTCACCTGGGTATCGTGGGCGAATGTAACATTCAGTTTGCCTTCAATGCCGTGACAAACGACTACCGCATCATCGAGATCAACGCTCGTCTGAGTCGTTCTTCGGCTCTGGCTTCAAAGGCTACGGGTTATCCCCTCGCCTTCGTGGCTGCTAAGATTGCACTGGGCTACACCCTCGACCAGATTGGTGAGATGGGAACTACCAGCTCTGCATACGTGGCTCCAAGTCTCGACTATATGATTTGTAAGATTCCTCGTTGGGACCTGACGAAGTTTGCTGGCGTCAGCCGTCAGATTGGTTCTTCGATGAAGTCTGTAGGTGAGATTATGAGTATCGGCCGCAGCTTCGAGGAGATGATGCAGAAGGGTCTGCGTATGATTGGTCAGGGTATGCACGGCTTCGTGGGTAATGACCACACGAAGTTCGAGAACCTAGACGATGAGCTGGCTAACCCCACCGACCTGCGTATCTTCGCTATCGCACAGGCACTGGAAGAGGGCTACACCATTGAGCGTATTGAGGAACTGACGAAGATTGATCCTTGGTTCCTGGAGCGCCTGAAGCATATCGTTGACTTGAAGCATGAGTTGCAGAAGTACAACAAGTTGGAGGAAATCTCTGACGAGTTGCTGCTGGAGGTGAAGCGTTGTGGTTTCAGTGACTTCCAGATTGCCCGCTTTGTGCTGAAGTCGAAGTCAACGAACATGGAGAAAGAGAACTTGGAGGTTCGTAAGTATCGTAAGCAGCGTGGTATCATGCCTTCTGTAAAGCGCATTCCTACCGTGGCTTCTGAGCATCCTGAACTGACGAATTATCTGTACTTCACCTATACCCACGTGCCTGCCTTTGGCAATGCTGAGGGTGAGAACTATAAGGCTGCTCATGATATTAACTATTACAATAACGAGAAGTCTGTAGTTGTCTTAGGTTCAGGTGCTTACCGCATTGGATCAAGTGTAGAGTTCGACTGGTGTTCGGTGAATGCTATCAACACTGCTCGCAAACTGGGTTACAAGTCAATCATGATTAACTACAACCCCGAGACCGTATCTACCGACTATGATATGTGCGACCGTCTGTACTTCGACGAACTGTCACTGGAGCGCGTGCTCGACGTGATGGATTTGGAGCAGCCTCGCGGCGTGATTGTCTCTGTAGGTGGTCAGATTCCTAACAATCTGGCTATGAAGTTGCATCGTCAGGGTGTGCCCGTATTGGGAACAAGTCCTGTGGATATCGACCGTGCCGAGAACCGCGATAAGTTCTCTGCTATGCTCGACAAGCTGGGTATCGACCAGCCCGCATGGCGTGCGCTGACCTCGTTTGAGGATGTGAAGGAGTTTGTCGATAAGGTGGGCTATCCTGTTCTGGTGCGTCCTTCATACGTACTCTCTGGTGCTGCTATGAACGTGTGCTACGACGATGAGGAATTGCACCGCTTCCTGAACATGGCTACTGAGGTGTCGAAGGAGTTCCCTGTGGTTATCTCGAAGTTCATGACAGAGACCAAGGAGATTGAGTTCGATGCTGTGGCCGACAAGGGCGAGGTGGTAGAATATGCTATCTCTGAGCACGTAGAATATGCTGGTGTACACTCTGGTGATGCCACGATGGTATTCCCTGCTCAGAACATCTATTTCTCTACTGTTCGTCAGATTAAGAAGATTGCCTATAAGATTGCTGCTGAGCTGAACATCAGTGGTCCTTTCAATATCCAGTTCTTGGCTAAGAACCGCGAGGTGAAGGTTATTGAGTGTAACCTGCGCGCCAGTCGTTCCTTCCCCTTCGTATCAAAGATTCTGAAGCGCAACTTCATCGAGACTGCTACGAAGATTATGCTCGACGCCCCCTATCAGCGTCCTGACAAGAGCGAGTTCGATATTGACCGTATTGGCGTGAAGGCTTCACAGTTCTCGTTCGCCCGCTTGCAGAATGCAGACCCCGTGCTGGGTGTGGATATGAGCTCTACGGGTGAGGTTGGCTGCTTGGGTGATGACCTGAACGAGGCATTGCTTAATGCTCTGATTGCTACAGGCTACTCTATCCCCAAGGATGCCGTGCTGATTTCTTCTGGTGGTGCCAAGGGTAAGGTGAGCTTGCTGGAGCCTGCTCAGCAGTTGGCTAAGAAGGGTTACACCATCTATGCTACTGGTGGTACAGCGAAGTTCTTCAATGATAATGGTGTGAAGGCTATCGCCGTGAACTGGCCCGACGAGGCTGGCGACAACGTGATGGATCTTATCTCACAGCATAAGGTGGGCTTGGTTATCAACGTGCCCAAGAACCACACCTCACGTGAGCTGACAAATGGTTATAAGATTCGTCGTGGTGCCATTGACCATAACATCCCCTTGATGACCAACGTGCGCCTGGCAAAGGCCTTCATTGAGGCATTCACCGCTATGACGCTCGACGACGTTAAGATTAAGTCTTGGCAGGAGTACAACAACTAATCATTGTTGTATTCTCCAAGAGATAAAAGTTACAATAAAAAGAAAGGCCCTCGAAATTGCTTCGAGGGCCCTTTTTGTTGTAGTATATATAAAGTGTTATGTGATGGTTTAGAATCTCATGGGAGCGCCGAAACCGCCTCCGAAGCCACCGCCACCACGGTTGCCTCCACGGGTACCGCCACGACCTCCACCGAAGCCACCGCCCATGCCAGGACCCATACCGCCCATGCCACGCATCTGCTGACGAGAAGCCTTGGTTCCGAATAAGTTCAGGCGATAGTTCACACGCAGCATCACGTAACTGGTGATAGCGTTATACTCTGTATCTGTACGACCAAAGGCGCTGACCATACGTGAGAAGTTTGACTGCTGGTGCAGCAGGTCGTAGAACTCCAAGCGTACTGAGAGGGGCTTGCCCTGCAAGAAACTCTGGGCAATCTGTGCATTCCAGATGAGCTCGTCGGTGTTGGCAGCAGCATCGCTGAAACCACGACGGCTGGCCATACCAAGGTTGGTAGTGAACTGTGTACCCCAAGGAGCGTTGATGGTGGTGTTGAAACCATAGTTGAAAGTCCAGGTGTTCAGGTTTGAGTTAGCCTGAAGGGCATTTGAGTTGTGGTTGTAGTTCACACTACCATTAAGTTCCACCTCAAGCCATTCGTTACGATAGCTGAAGCCTAAGCGCTCACGCAGAGTTGTTGCCTTGGTGGTAGATTTCGTTGTAGCCTTGCTTGTTCCATCGTAGAAATAACCTACATTGTTGTTATAGTTTACACCAGTCTCAGTGTTAATGTTGAAGTAACCTACAGTGTCGAGTGCTACGTTGTACATCACGCTACCACCTGCACTCCACTGTCCGTTGATATTCACGGGCTGTGACTTGGTACCACCGGTTTCGAGGATATACTCCGTGCGCTGTGCAATGCTGTTGCTGGTGGTTGAGAAGTTCAGGTTGGCGTTGATGAACTGTGAGTGGCTCTCAATGAAGTTGTTGAAGCGCAGGTTGAAACGCTGAGTGAAAGAAGGCTTCAAACCAGAGTTACCAGTACGGATGCTCAGAGGGTTGGTGTTATCGGTAATCTCGAGCAGATCCTCCATAGAGGGCTGGCTGCTAGAACCACGATACTCGAAGCGCAACTGACCACGAGTGCCAATGCGATAGCGGAAATTAGCTGTAGGACTCCAGTTGACCACGGTGCGGGTTGTGTCAATCTTGTTGCCCAGATAGTCCTGATGGAACTTTGACATCTGAGGCACAATCTGTACACCGAAGTTAAAGTCGTACTTAGGCTGGATGATACGCAGCATCACTTCAGCAGTATGAGTATAGTTCTTGTAGTTTGAGAAACGGCTCAAGTCGTTATCGAGAAACTCGGTATAGCTGTGACCATTCAGACGGTTGAAGATAGAACCCCAGTCGCGATAGCCAGGATAAAGGCCGGTCATGTCATACTGACGAGTAGGATCGCCATCTTTCCAGAAGTCATAGGTGTTACGCTCGCTCTTGGTGTAGCTATAGTCGAACTGATAGCTGAACTGCAGGAAGGTGCGGCGTGTGAGGGGTTCGCTGTAAGTAGCCTGAATACCATAGCTGTAGTTCTTCTGAGGTGTCACGTTATAACGATTGGTCTGGTAGGTAGAGTCGCCAGTGAGCAACTGATAAAGACCTACAAGGCTATTAGAGAACTGCTGTGAACCGCCATCGCTATAGTTGAAAGTAGAACGCAACGTGATATTTCTACCAGTGTTGCTCAGTTTGCGGTTAATCTGCAGCGTTGAGCCAAAGCGCTTAGAATCGCTATAGTTCATGCCGCCATTTGTGCGGTTGTTGACAACATACGAAGAATCGATACCAAGCATCGTTGCCACCATACCACTAATGTTGTCTGTAGAAGAAACATGGTCATACGGATTCACGGTGAATGTACCAGACTCATTCCTCGACTGACCATCGTTGGTGTTGTAGCTCCACGTAGGACGCAAGCTGATATTCCAAGCTGTATCTGGTGTCCACTCTACACGTCCTTGCGCACTCCAACTGTTCGAACGGCTGTAACTTTGGCTGACAGACTCTGAGAAGGGTGACACAGGATTCATGAAACTCTCGGAAGACGAACGTGACCAAGTATCACCATCACGATGGTTCCATGTAACAGATCCATCGAGCAGGATGAGGTCGGTCTTCTCGTAGTTGAAGTTTACCATAGCCATCTTTGATGACTGCAAACCACTACGGCCACCACCACCGAAACGGCCGCCGAAGCCACCGCCGCCGAAGCCCATGTCGTTAACGTTGTTGGCATTGAGCATAGACATGATGCGGGTGTTATCTCTCATCACGGCACCGAAGGCACGTCCTGTGTAACGCTCCTTAGTACCAACACCAGCATCTATATTGGCGAACATACCACGATTCATACCTGCCTTCAATCCGAAATCGAGCACGGTGGTCTCATTACCGTCATCGATACCAGTGATACGACTCAGGTCACTCTTTTCGTCGTAAGTCTTAATACGCTCAACGATGCTGGTAGGCAGGTTCTTCATGGCAGTCTGTGTGTCGCCAGTCATGAACTCCTTACCATCGACCTTAATCTTCTTAACGGTCTTACCATTGATGGTGATAGTACCATCATCAGAAACCTGTGCACCAGGCAGACGCTTCACCAGTTCCTCAACAACAGAGCCCTCGGGAGTTCTGTATGCGCCTGCGTTATATATGACGGTGTCGCCCTTAGAATATACACGTGCCTGATTCTTTACAACAGTAGCACCTTTCAGCATCACAGCATCTACAGTGATTGCCATAGTGCCAAGGTCAACAGGCTTGTCGGCCATCGTGACAGACTTGTACTGAGTCTTATAACCTACATAGGTTACGCGTACCAAATACTTTCCGTCTGCAGGAGCCTTGAGTGAGAACTGTCCGTTCATATTGGTTACTGCATGAGAAACGGAGGTGCTGTCAGCTTTAAGCAAAGATACTGTGGCCTGAATGACACCTTCTTTGGTCTCATCGACAACTTTACCAGTGATTGTTCGCTGTGCTTGCATTGATAGGGCCGAAAGGGTAACGGCCATCAGTAGTAAAAAACGCTTCATTATTTTGGGTTTTAATATTTTCAACTGATGTTATGACGTAGTGACGAAATAAAAGTTTAATCTACACTAATATTTTTTTTCATATCATCAATCTTTAATTTCTTTAACGCATCAGTCTTTTCAGACTATGCTTTTTTTTGTATCTTTGCACTCCAAAACAATAAGCATATGGCAGAACATAATACATCACGTCGTAAACAGTCGCGTCAGCAGCAGCCTGTAGATAATACATACGCCCATTTGCAACCACAGGCATTGGATGTTGAGCGTGCAGTGATAGGTGCTCTTCTTATAGATAAGGACGCCTATTCAGTAGTATGTGAAATCTTGAAGCCAGAGAGCTTCTATGAGCCTCGTAACAAGATTCTTTATGAGGCCATACAGCAGCTGTCCATGAATGAACAGCCTGTTGATGTGCTTACTGTTGCAGATCAATTGGCGCGTACGGGACAATTAGAGGATATAGGCGGACCTGCCTATATTGCCGAGATTTCATCACGTGTAGCTTCGTCGGCTCACGTTGAATACCATGCCCGTATCATTGCCCAGAAATCACTGGCCCGTCAGTTGATTCAGTTTGCCAGCGACGTAGAAACAAAAGCTTTTGATGAGACGATTGATGTAGATGACCTGATGCAACATGCGGAAGGCGCCCTCTTCGAACTCTCACAGAAGAATATGAAGAAGGATTATACCCAGATTGACCCAGTGGTGGCTCAGGCCGTAAAGGTTATTCAAGAGGCTGCCAAGAACAAGGATGGTCTGACGGGTATTCCTACAGGCTATCATGGTCTGGACGACAAGACCAGTGGATGGCAACCTTCGGACTTGGTGATTATCGCCGGACGACCTGCCATGGGTAAGACGGCATTTGCTTTGTCTATGGCAAAGAATATCGCTGCCGACTATCAGGTTCCTCTGGCGTTCTTCTCACTTGAAATGTCGAACCAGCAGCTAGTAAATCGTCTGCTGTCGAATGTGTGTGAGATTGAAGGTAAGAAGATATTGAACGGTCAATTGCAGCCTGATGAGTGGGATCGTCTGGATAAGCGTATCAACAACTTGTTGGGTGCTCCTATCTACGTTGACGATACACCAGGTCTGTCTGTCTTCGAACTGCGCACCAAAGCTCGCCGACTGGTACGTGAGCATGGTGTGAAGATCATCATGATTGACTACCTGCAGCTGATGAATGCCAACGGTATGCGTTTCTCAAGCCGACAGGAAGAGGTTTCAACCATCAGTCGTTCACTCAAAGGACTTGCAAAAGAGTTGGATATTCCTATCTTGGCTTTGTCGCAGTTGAATCGTGGCGTAGAAAGTCGTGAGGGATTGGAAGGTAAGCGTCCACAGTTGAGCGACCTGCGTGAATCGGGTGCCATCGAGCAGGATGCCGATATGGTGCTCTTCGTTCACCGCCCCGAATATTACCGTATTTTCCAAGATGATAAAGGTCGAGATCTTCACGGTATGGCAGAGATTATCATTGCCAAGCATCGTAAGGGTGCAACAGGCGACGTGCTGCTGACATTCCGTGGCGAATATACTCGTTTTGAAAATCCTGAGGAAGGTAGATTGATGAGTCAGAATCCCCAATCAGGAGGCGAGATCCTCAGTTCGAAAGTTAACGGTGACGGCGAAGGTGCCCCCCTACCCGATGGTTATGATCCCTTCGGCGGTGGAATGCCCATTCCGCCACCATCAAATGGCCCAATGCCATTTTAGCATCTAAATAGACAAAGAAAATGTCGCATAATTGAATAAGGTTACAAAAAAATATTGTATCTTTGCACCCGATTTCTGAATCATAAGTCTTTTTTAAGATAGCATTTTGATAGAGAAGCATATTGTAATAGAAGACATCGACCCAGTGATGTTCTACGGGGTTGGAAATTCGCACTTGCAGATGTTGCGTGCGTTATATCCCAAACTGCGCATTGTGGCTCGCGATAATGTAATGCGCATTATGGGTGATGAGGAACAAATGGCCTCTTTTGAAGAAAGTACTGAAAAGATGCGCCAGCATGTGTTGAAGTTCAACTCCATCAGCGAAGAAGATATTCTTGATATTATAAAAGGTAAGCGCACGCGTGACGAGGTGCCTGAAGGTGTAGTGGTCTATTCTATAGCAGGCCGCCCCATTAAAGCACGTAGTGAAAACCAGCAACGGCTCATTGATGCTTATCAGAATAATGATATGGTCTTTGCAGTAGGACCTGCAGGAACAGGTAAAACATATCTGTCTATTGCATTAGCCGTAAAGGCCCTAAAAGAGAAGACTGCAAAGAAAATCATCCTTTCACGTCCCGCTGTGGAAGCTGGCGAGAAACTTGGCTTCCTGCCTGGCGACATGAAAGACAAGATCGATCCTTATCTCCAGCCACTCTATGATGCGTTGGAGGATATGATTCCACAGGTGAAACTGCAGGACATGATGGAGAAACATGTCATCCAGATAGCTCCATTGGCCTTTATGCGCGGACGTACACTGAGTGATGCAGTAGTTATACTGGATGAAGCCCAGAACACAACTCCTGCACAGATACGTATGTTCCTGACCCGTATGGGATGGAATACGAAGATGATTATCACAGGTGACATGACCCAGATAGACCTGCCCCACTCGCAGAAAAGTGGACTTATAGAGGCTCTACATATATTAAATAATGTGGAAGGAATCGGTGTGGTCAATCTGAACGGTAAGGATATCGTACGTCATAAGTTGGTGACGCGCATCGTCAATGCATACGAAAATTTCGATAAAGAATATAAAAACAACAATGAAAGCATTAACAAAGACTGACTTCAACTTTGAAGGACAAAAGAGTGTTTACCACGGAAAAGTCCGTGACGTGTACAACATCAACGATGACCTGATGGTCATGGTTGCCACCGACCGTATCTCGGCTTTCGACGTGGTGTTACCAAAAGGCATCCCTTTTAAGGGCCAAGTACTGAATCAGATTGCAGCACAGTTCCTGGATGCCACTACAGACATTTGTCCAAACTGGAAATTGGCTACGCCCGATCCTATGGTGACCGTTGGTCTGAAGTGCGAGGGATTCCGCGTTGAGATGATTATCCGTTCAATCCTCACAGGTTCGGCTTGGCGTGAGTACAAGAACGGTTGTCGTGAGCTCTGCGGTGTGAAACTGCCTGACGGTATGAAGGAGAACGAGCGTTTCCCAGAGCCCATCATCACTCCTACAACTAAGGCTGACGAGGGTCACGATATGAATATCTCAAAAGAAGAGATTATTGCTCAGGGTATCGTTTCTGCTGAAGATTATGCTATCATGGAGGATTATACCCGTAAGATTTTCGCTCGCGGTCAGGAGATTGCTGCAAAGCGTGGCCTGATTTTGGTTGATACAAAGTACGAGTTTGGTAAGCGCGACGGCAAGGTATATCTGATTGACGAGATTCATACTCCTGACTCTAGCCGTTATTTCTATGCTGATGGCTATGAGGAGAAGTTGGCTAAGGGTGAGCCCCAGAAGCAGCTTTCAAAGGAGTTTGTACGTCAGTGGCTGATTGAGCACAACTTTATGAATGAGCCTGGACAGGTGATGCCTGAGATTACTGACGAGTATGCTGAGAGCGTATCAGAGCGCTATATTGAACTCTATGAGCACATCACTGGTACAAAGTTTGATAAAGCAACAGAAACAGGTGATATTGCAGCTCGTATAGAAAAGAACGTTAGCGAATACCTCAAAACGCGTAAATAGTTTGGTATGTTGCTGTCACAGCAACAACAGATAGACAATATGTATAAACAGGAAGAGATCAATCCCTATCACGAGGGCGAGAAAGCGCAACAGGTGGAGCAGATGTTTGATAACATCGCTCCTACCTATGATACGCTGAACCATCGACTTTCGTGGGACATAGACAAAGGATGGCGCAAGAAAGCCATTAAGCAATTAGCCCCCTTTACACCCCAAACTATGCTCGACATAGCTACGGGTACAGGGGACTTTGCCATCCTGTCGGCTCAGATGTTGCACCCGAAGGCGCTTATCGGGGCTGACATCAGTGAAGGGATGATGGAGATTGGCAGACAAAAGGTAAAGCAATTAGGTCTGCAGGACACAATCTCATTTGCCAAAGAGGATTGTATGCATTTAAGTTATGCTAACGACACTTTTGATGCTGTCACTGCAGCTTTCGGAATCCGCAACTTTGCTGATTTGGACAAGGGACTGAGTGAGATGTGTCGTGTGCTGAAACCTGGTGGTCATCTAAGTATTGTAGAACTGACTACACCAGTAAACTTTCCCATGAAACAGCTCTTCCATATCTACTCTCATACGGTGCTGCCTGTCTACGGACGACTTATCTCCAAGGACACCAACGCCTATTCGTATCTCACAAAAACTATAGAAGCGTTCCCGCAAGGTGAACGGATGCAGCAGATTCTGCGGCAGGCGGGCTTCAAGGATGCTTCTTTCAGAAGGCTTACCTTCGGTATTTGCACAATGTATTTCGCAACCAAATAAACTTTATCAATAGTTATGGACAAGTACGGACTTATAGGCTTCCCTTTAGGACACTCGTTCTCTATCAATTACTTCAATCAGAAGTTTGCTGACGAGGGCATCAATGCCAAGTACATGAACTTTGAAATTCCTACTATCGAAGCACTAGCGGAAGTGCTTGACTCTAATCCTGAACTGAAAGGTCTGAACGTCACTATCCCCTATAAGCAGAAAGTGATGGAGTATCTGGATCAGATTAGTCCTGAGGCCCGTGCTATTGGTGCTGTTAACGTTATCAGGGTTATCCATGAAGGAAAGGATGTGAAGTTGAAAGGCTATAATTCTGATGTTATCGGTTTTACGCAGAGTATAGAACCAATGTTGGAGCCTTATCACAAGAAAGCATTGATATTGGGAACGGGCGGTGCCTCAAAAGCTATCTCATACGGCCTTCAGTCATTAGGATTGGAAACTGTTTATGTGAGCCGTTACCAACGTCCTGATACGATTTGCTATGAAGACATCACACCAGATGTGGTTAAGGAATACAACGTCATAGTGAATTGTACACCATTAGGCATGTATCCTAAGACAGAAGAATGTCCGAAATTGCCATACGAGGCCTTGGATGAGAAAAATATTCTCTATGACCTTATCTATAATCCTGATGAGACATTGTTTATGAAAAAAGGTGCAGAACGTGGCGCAAGCGTGAAAAACGGTTTGGAAATGCTTCTTCTGCAAGCTTTTGCCTCATGGGAATTCTGGAACGGAAAAGAGAAATAAAGGATTAGGAAATGGAAACAGCCTGGACGTTTTTTTGTATCTACGTCATGATCTTCGGCAGCATGGTTGTCGGAGGACTATTCGCTGAGCGTTCAGGCAACAAGGAGCGACAGGCTTTGCTAAAAAACAAGAAAAATAAACTGCAAGCCTGCGCACAGAAATACAATATTCAGATTAAGTCTTTGGAACAATCTTATAAGGCAGATAAGAAGTCACTTAAAACTCAGCAGAATATCTTTCAGAAGTTGACGGGTCAGAATACGACTTCTCTTAGAAGAGAATACCAAAGCAGATATACGCACGAGAAGAAACAGTTTACCAATGAGGTCCGTCTGATTATCCACGAGTGGAACGCTGAGCGTAAGGCCGACCGTAAGTGGACTATCTATTGGAAGGGACTGATTATCATTGGCGCGATTGTTTCTTTGGGGGCGTGTACACATGCTTTAGCAGAATATGGCGAAGAGGATGCCTCATCAGCTTTCAGCAACACTACCGAGCATTATTGGCGTGCCGAGGATATCCCCATGCCACATTTGAAGGATGGCAGACGCTATGTGTCTAACCCAGACAGTATCATTAGTCAGGAAACCGTCATGCGTCTTGATGCCAAACTTAAACAGTTGGATGACTCTCTGGGTATAGAATCTGTCGTTGCTGTCGTAAGTCATGTAGAAGGGGCTGACATCGATGGATTTGCACAGCGTATCTTCGATATCTACAAGGTTGGTAAGAAAGATTATGGATTGGTAATGGTTCTGGCCTATGATGATCATAAGTTCCGTACGCAGACCGGTCGAGCATTAGAAGCCGAACTGACTGACGTGGAATGTTTCCGACTGCAGGAGCGCTACCTCATACCCAGTATGAAAGCAGAGTTGCCAGATAGCGGACTTATCTACATGGTGGATGCTATCTACAACACCCTGCAAGGCAAGGAACTGCCTGAGATGGCAGAACTAACGGTGCAGAGAAAAGCAAGTAGTGATGATGACGATGTTCCCTTGTTACCATTCCTGTATCTTGTGATTCTCTTCGGATGGGGTATCTTATATTACGCGATGTCTAGGCTCTTGGGATGGAACCTGATGACTTTTGCTTTAGGCATGTTACGTCCCAACCCGTTTGTTGAGAAGGCGCATTCCGCAGGTCCTGTATTCATAGGTATGGGAGGCGGTGGTCGTAGTGGAGGCTTTGGCGGAGGCGGCTTCGGAGGCGGAAGTTTCGGAGGTGGCTTCAGCGGTGGTAGCAGTGGTGGCGGTGGTGCCACATCCAGTTGGTAATCAATCAAGAAAATATTAATCATAAATAAACAAACAGAAGTTATGAAAAAAAGTTATGTTGTTTTAATCGTTGTAGCAGTAATTGCTATCGCTATCTTTGGATGGGTGAAGAGTACCTACAACGGAATGGTTAGCGTAGAGGAAGAAGCAACAACGGCTCTGGCCAATGTACAGTCGGCCTATCAGCGTCGTGCCGACCTGATTCCAAATTTGGTTCAGACAGTAAAAGGTTATGCCTCTCATGAGAAGGAAACACTGGAAGGCGTTGTCAACGCTCGTTCTAAGGCTACCAGCATTACGCTGAACGCCGACAACATCAAGGAATATCAGCAGGCACAGGGCGAGTTGTCAAGTGCTTTGGGACGACTCATTGCTATCGGCGAGGCTTATCCCGACCTGAAGGCCAACGAGAATTTCCGTGAACTGCAGGTACAACTGGAGGGCACCGAGAATCGTATCAATGTGGAGCGTAACAACTTCAACAAGGCCGTTCAGGAATATAACGTCGCCATCCGTCGTTTCCCCAACAACCTGCTGGCAGGTATGTTCGGTTTCGAGAAGATGGACAAGTTCGAGGCTGCTGCTGGTTCTGAGAACGCTCCCAAAGTAGAATTCTAAACTGCTCAAAGACATAGTACCCTAAAAGAATTATGAGTAATAACCGCTATATGCAGCGTGGCGTTAGTGCCGCAAAGGAAGACGTACACGCAGCCATCAAGAACATTGACAAGGGACTCTATCCACAGGCTTTCTGTAAGATTATCCCTGATATCCTGGGGGGCGACCCTGAGTATTGTAACATCATGCACGCCGACGGCGCTGGTACAAAATCCTCGCTGGCTTACATGTATTGGAAGGAGACGGGCGACCTCTCTGTATGGAAAGGCATTGCTCAGGATGCCATTGTGATGAATACCGACGACCTGCTTTGTGTGGGTGCTGTTGATAATATTCTGGTATCTTCTACTATTGGCCGCAACAAGATGTTGGTGCCAGGCGAGGTTATCTCGGTCATTATCAACGGTACTGACGAACTCCTTAGCGAACTTCGCGAAATGGGTATTGGTATTTATCCTACTGGTGGTGAGACTGCTGATGTGGGCGACCTTGTGCGTACCATTATTGTTGACTCTACTGTGACTTGCCGCATGAAGCGCAGCGATGTTATCAATAATGCCAACATCCGTCCGGGTGATGTCATTGTTGGTCTTTCTTCTACAGGACAGGCTACCTATGAGAAACGCTATAATGGTGGTATGGGTAGTAACGGTCTGACCTCTGCTCGTCATGATGTCTTCGCTAAATATCTGGCAGAGAAGTATCCTGAGAGTTTTGACCATGCTGTTCCCAATGATTTGGTTTATAGCGGTAAGTACAAGTTGACTGATGCTGTAGAGGGTTCTCCCGTAGATGCTGGTCAGTTGGTGCTCTCTCCCACTCGCACCTATGCACCCGTCATCAAGCGTTTGCTCGATGAGATGCGTCCAGAGATTCATGGTATGGTACATTGCACAGGTGGAGCTCAGACCAAGGTGCTCCATTTCGTGAACGAGAACTGCCGCGTTATCAAAGACAACATGTTCCCCGTGCCTCCTCTGTTCCGTGCTATCCACGAATGCTCGGGCACAGATTGGAAGGAAATGTATCAGGTCTTCAATATGGGTCACCGAATGGAAATCTATGTACGTCCGGAAATGGCAGAAAAGGTTATTGCCCTTTCTAAGTCATTCAATATTGATGCTCAGGTGATTGGCCATATTGATGAAGGTAAGCGCTCACTGACTATTAAGAGTGAGTTTGGTACTTTCGATTATTAAGTTTAAAACGCTATAATAAAAAGCCTCTTTTGTAAGTTCATACAAAAGAGGCTTTTTAATTTTTATGTTATGCGCTTTACATACTACGTATTGCGCCTATCAGTTCGCTGTTTTCACTACGAGTACCAATCGTAATACGCAGACAATTGTTACATAGTTGTACACGTGTGCGATTACGTACAATAATTCCCTGCTTTACCAGATAGTCGTAAAGCTGCTGGGCATTTTTTATTTTTGCCAGGAAGAAATTCGCGTTCGTGGGGTACACCTTCTCGCAGACAGGCAACTGACTAAATGCTTCCATCAATCTTCTACGTTCTTGAAGAATGAGTTGTACCCAACGATCCACTTCGTATGGATCACTCAGTACCTTCAAAGCCTGACGTTGCGTTAGCAGATTGACATTATAAGGATACTTTACCTTGTTGAGAATATCAATGATTTCAGGTGAAGCGAAAGCCATACCCAGACGGATAGCTGCAGAAGCCCATGCTTTACTCAGCGTGTTGAGTACCACAAGATTGGGATAACGAGGCAGTTCAAAGCGAAGTGGACGCTGCTGCGAGAAGTCACTATAGGCTTCATCGACTACAACAATTCCTTCGAAACTATTCAGTACCTTTACAATCTCATCACGATTAATGTCATTTCCCGTAGGGTTGTTAGGACTGCAAATCCAAATAACCTTCGTGTGGCTGTCGCAGGCAGCAAGTAGTTTCTCTGCTGTTATCTGATAGTTCTCATCCAACAGAACAGGACGATATTCTACGTCGTTGATGTCGGCACATACCTTATACATACCGTATGTAGGCTCAATGGCCACTACGTTATCCTCCTTTGGCTCGCAGAAACAGCGATACATCAAGTCAATGGCCTCGTCGCTGCCATTACCCAGGAAAGTATAATTGGTAGGAATACCCTTTACCTTCTCAATGCTCTTCTTCAGTTCCAACTGTAATGGATCGGGGTAGCGATTCAGGTCGTCCGTACCGTATGGATTCTCGTTGGCATCAAGGAATACGGTTGCTGTGGTTCCTGAAAACTCATTACGGGCACAGCTGTATGGGGCCAGATTCCAGATGTTCTTGCGAGTTAGTTTTTCAAGACTAATCATAATTTTCAATTATCAATTTTTAATTGCGTTTATACGCACAGTCATAGCGTTTTTGTGTGCATCCAGCTGTTCGGCTTCTGCCATGAGTTCTACAGCGGTACCTATCTGACGGATACCTTCTTCCGAAAGATGCTGGAAGGTTATCTTACGGCAATAGCTGTCAAGGTTGACGCCACTATAGGCAGTAGCGTAGCCGTGAGTAGGCAATGTGTGATTGGTACCGCTGGCATAGTCGCCTGCGCTCTCACATGCATATTGCCCTAAGAATACACTTCCTGCGTTAATCACCTGAGCAGCCATTTCCTCATAGTTCTTTGTCTGAATGATAAGATGTTCTGGTGCGTAGGCATTTGATAGAGCCATCATTTCTTCTGAGGTACCAACAAGCACGCTACGGCTATTCTCCAATGCCTTTTGGGCAATCTCCTTACGTGGGAGCAGGTTCAACTGACGCTCTACTTCGTCTTGCACCTTCTGAATCATTTCTTCTGACGTACTGATGAGCAATACTTGTGAGTCAATGCCGTGTTCAGCCTGTGACAGCAGGTCGGCAGCAACAAACTCAGCATTAGCTGTCTCGTCAGCCAATACGCAGACCTCGCTAGGACCGGCTGGCATATCAATAGCAACCTCGCCTAATGATACCTGTTGCTTGGCTGCCATGACATATTGGTTGCCAGGGCCGAAAATCTTGAAGACCTTGGGTACAGATTCCGTACCGTAGGCCATAGCACCAATGGCTTGTACACCACCTGCCTTGAATATTTTGCTGACACCAGCCGTACGGGCAGCCACAAGGATGGCTGGATTTACTTTGCCCTCACGGTTTGGCGGTGTGCAGAGTACGATTTCCTTACAACCGGCAATTTTGGCGGGTGTAGCCAACATAAGGACGGTAGAAAAAAGTGGCGCAGTACCACCAGGGATATACAGTCCAACCTTTTCTATGGCTACGCTCTTCTGCCAACATACAACACCTTCACACGATTCAATCTTATGACCTGCAAACTTCTGAGCTGCATGGAACTTATGGATGTTTGCATGAGCCAATTTGATGGCCTTCTTCAGTTCTTCACTTACCAGCCCCTCAGCTTCGTCAATCTCAGCTTCGGTAACAGCCAGTGATGAAAGCACAGCATGATCGAAGCGTTCTTCGTATTCCTTTACGGCTTCATCGCCCCTTGTACGCACATCGTTGAGTACGGTACTTACTGTAGCTTGTAGCTGTGTGATGTCCAGGTGTGGACGTTGGCAGATTTCTGCCCAATCTTTCTTTGTTGGATTACGGTATATCCTCATGATATAATCTTAACTCCTTATCTTCTTAATTCCTTTAACTACTGAGAATCAAAGAATCATCTTCTCAATAGGTGTCACCAGAATGCCCTGAGCGCCCAGTTCTTTCAGTTGACCGATAATCTCCCAGAAACGCTTCTCATCGAGCACTGTATGTACAGAGCACCATTCATCATCCGCTAAGGGAATAATGGTGGGACTCTTCAGACCTGGCAGCACGTTGATAATTTCCTGCAGGCGTGCCTTGGGGGCATTCATCCGTACATACTTCTTATCTTCAGCCTCGCGTACGGCAGCAAAGCGGAACAGCATCTGGTTAAGCAGTTCCTTCTTCTCTGCACTCATGCCAGAGTGACCAATCAGCAGCGCTTCGCTTTGCATCACAATCTCCACCTCGCGCAGATTGTTGCTTACAAGCGTAGAACCACTGCTTACAATGTCGAAGATTGCATCGGCCAGTCCGATACCTGGGCTAATCTCTACACTACCTGTGATTACATGAATCTCGGCATTGATATGTTTATCGTCAAGGAATTTCTTCAGGATAACGGGATACGATGTAGCAATAGTCTTGCCGTTAAACCATTCCAGACCTTTATAGTCGATATCTTTGGGAATGGCCAATGACAGGCGACATTTGCTGAAACCCAGACGAGAGATGATCTCGGCCTCGGCGCCTTTCTCTACAAACTCGTTCTCGCCCACTACACCGATATCAGCAACACCCGTTGCTACACTCTGTGGAATATCGTCATCGCGCAGGTAAAGTACTTCCAAAGGGAAGTTCTTTGCCTCTACCAGCAACGTACGCTTAGTGGCACTAACTTTGATGTCGGCCTCGCTGAGCAACTGCATTGTGTCCTCAAACAGGCGACCTTTCGATTGTACTGCAATTCGTAACATTTTTTACTTTTTACCTTATTATATAATAAATCCGTTTGCAAAATTACGGATTTTTTCTTTAATTTGCAATAAAATGCTTACTTTTGCATCAAAATTCTATCTATTTTGAAACTTGTAAGTATTTTTATACTCTTTAGTTCCGATTTTGTATGATAAACCATTCTGTACTGATAGCTGATAGCGGAAGCACCAAGACCGACTGGGCTTTCATGGGCAAATGTATCCAAACGCAGGGAATCAATCCTTTTCATCAAGATGAAGATACTATTCGTCATATTCTACAGGAAGAGTTGATACCACAACTTTCGAACTCTTACGATCGTCTTACATCAATCCTTTTCTATGGCAGTGGTGTGCGCCCTGAGCTAGAGGAAAAGATGCAAAATATCTTACAAGATGCCTTCCCACATGTTACTCATATAGAAGCACATAGCGACCTGCTTGGAGCTGCCCGTGCCCTTTGCGGAGAAAACGAGGGTATTGCCTGTATCTTGGGTACAGGTGCTAACTCGTGTCTGTTTGATGGTTCTCAGATTGTGAAGAACACGCCGGCAATGGGCTATATTCTTGGCGATGAAGGCAGTGGAGCCGTATTGGGTATCCGTTTTCTGAATGCACTATATAAGAATAGACTGTCAGATCAGATACGTATAGAATTCGAGACCTCTACAGGAATGTCGATGGCTCAGGTTATAGAGCGTGTCTATCGTCAGCCAATGCCTAACAGATGGTTGGCTTCCCTTTCCGTCTTCATCCATCAACATCTTGACAATCCTGCTGTTAAGGCCATTGTGGTACAGAACTTCATCGATTTTATTCGCCACAACATAGCCCCCTACCAACGTACAGATTTACCCATATCTGCCGTGGGTAGCATAGCCTTTTTCTTTAAAGAACAGTTGGCTGAAGCCGCCATTCAGGAAGGCTATACTATAGGGAAAATTCTGCGTTCCCCGCTTGATGCGCTTATTAAGGGATAAGAACAATTAGTGACTGCCGATATAGAGGAATATCATTCCCAGGAGCACCAGTGCCAAGTCCACAGCCTTTGCCTTCAGATTCTTCTCGCGGAAGAACATGGCGCCACACATGAACGAGACAATAACCGAACCACGACGCACCATTGACACAATACTGATCATTGCTGCAGGCAGAGACAATGAGTAGAAGTACATGAAGTCGGCTGTAGAGAGGAACACACTCACACCAATGATAGCCCAGTCCCAATGGAAGGGCGTGGTCTGCTTATGCTTTGGCCACCACAGTAGCAGTAGCATTGCCAGCATCATGAAGCACTGGTAGATGTTATACCACGACTGCACCATCATGCGGTCCAGTCCTACTCCACCCTCGCCTTCTGGTGCCATCAGATATTTGTCGTAGAGTCCGCTCACAGCCCCCAGCATGGCAGCTCCCACAATCATGTAAATCCAGTGGTCGTGCTTAAAGTCTATTCCCTCCTTCTTGCCACTACGACTGAGTAGCAGGAACGAGATAACTGCCAATGACACACCTACCCATTGCCACACATTAAGTCGTTCGCCAAAGAACAGCAACGCACCCACCAATACCATTACTGGTCGTGTGGCGTTGATAGGACCTACAATCGTGAGCGGCAGGTGTTTCATACCGAAATAGCCCAATATCCACGACGATAGTACGATGAGAGCCTTCAATAAAATGTATTTATGTACTTCCCATCCCCCGCTGGCCACGTGGAAAATGCTTCCGTCGAGCATGTCTGTAGTACCGCTCACAATGATAAACGGCAGGAATATCAACGACGAGAACAGCGTGTTGAGAAATAAAATAGGAATGACGGCGTTATCCTTTAGTGCCTTCTTCTTCAGGGAATCATAAATACCCAGAAAGGCAGCCGACAAAAATGCTAATATTAACCACATAATTCTTTCAATATCCCGATATGTTGTATCGAGTCTTTAATATTCAATCTTAACCAAAAACAGGGCATTGCCAGGCATCGACTCGCCAGCCTCCGTACGCCTTTTGCCCTCTATCACCTTGCGGAAATCATCTATCGACATTCTTCCTCGGCCCACTTCTATGAGCGTGCCCACTACAGCTCTTACCATATTGCGCAGAAAACGGTTGGCCGTAATTTCGAAATACCACGTAGAGGGTGACGTCTGATGCCATCGGGCCGCAGTCACCTTGCAGAGTGTCGTCTTCACGTCGGCGTGACTCTTGCAAAAAGCCCCAAAATCCTCGTACTCCATCAGTATTCCTGCTGCCTCGTTCATCTTCGCGAAGTCCAGCGGATAGTGAAGTTCACAGGAGTAGTGGCGCTCAAAGGGCGACTTCTCCGTATGGATATAATAATAGTAGGTGCGCGAAGTGGCCGAGAATCGCGCGTGAAGCTCGTTGCTCACAGGCTCCACCTTCTGAATGGCAATATCCTGTGGCAGCAGCTTATTGAGTTTATATGCCAGTTGCTGACAGTCTATTTCTTTTTCTGTATCAAAATGTGCTACCATCATTTTGGCGTGTACCCCCGCATCCGTTCGTCCTGCACCAGTAATCTGAACGTCCTCGCGAAGCAATAGCGAGAGTCCGCGTTGCAGCTCGCCCTGAACGGAGATGCCGTTGGGCTGCACCTGCCATCCGTGAAAGCGAGTGCCGTCGTAGCTTAATGTAATAAAGTATCTCATTTCAGCATCTCCAGGAATTCGTCTTCACTTACAATCTTAATACCCAACTTGTTGGCCTTCTCTAATTTCGACGGTCCCATATTCTCACCTGCCAGGATAAAGGAGGTCTTGCCACTGATAGAGCCTACGTTCTTTCCTCCGTTTTGCTCAATAATCAGTTTATATTCATCGCGCGAATGATGCGCAAACACGCCGCTGATCACGATGCTCAGTCCAGCCAACTTATCGCTTGTAGCAGCAGTCTGCTCTTCTGAAAGTGCCATCTGCAGGCCGTATTCGCGCAGACGGTTCAGAATACTGAGATTCTTCTCGTCATGGAAATACGTGATGATGCTCTTGGCCATAATCTCGCCAATGCCTTCCACCTCCTGCAGCTCCTCCAGTCCGGCATTCATCAGCGCGTCGATATTCTTGAAATGACGAGCAAGAAGACGTGCCGATGTCTCACCCACAAAGCGGATTCCCAAGGCAAAGACCACACGTTCGAAAGGCACTTCCTTTGACTTCTGAATGCCGTTGACTATCTTCTGGGCCGATTTCGTGCGCGACCCGTCACCATTAATCTGTTGAACGTCAATCTTATACAGGTCGGCCACATTGCGAATCAGTCCCCTGCGGAAATATTCATCCACCGTTTCTGGTCCCAGCGAATCTATGTTCATCGCCTTGCGGGCAATGAAATGTTCAATGCGTCCTTTAATCTGAGGCGGACATCCTGCGTCGTTGGGACAATACCAGGCTGCCTCGCCCTCATAACGTACCAATGGCGTGCCGCATTCCGGACAGCGTTTGATGAATTGTACGGGCATGGCAATGATGGGACGCTCGTCGATATTCACCCCTACAATCTTCGGGATAATCTCGCCACCTTTCTCTACATAGACCATATCACCGATATGGAGGTCGAAAGAGCGGATAAAGTCCTCGTTGTTAAGCGTAGCGCGACGCACCGTTGTACCTGCTAACTGCACAGGTTCCATGTTCGCAACTGGTGTCACAGCACCTGTTCGTCCCACCTGATAAGTGACCTCAAGCAGACGCGTACATTCACGTTCCGCCTTGAACTTATAGGCTATTGCCCAGCGTGGACTCTTGGCTGTATATCCTAATGAGCGTTGCTGACGTAATGAATTAACTTTCAATACAATACCATCTGTAGCAACAGGCAGATTCTTACGCTCTGTATCCCAGTAGTTGATGAAGTCGATAATCTCTTCTACCGTCTTCACCTTGCGCATTCCCTCTGATATCTTGAAACCCCACGAACGGGCTGCATCCAAGTTCTCGTAGTGACCATCGGCAGGCAGATCCTCGCCCAACAGATAATACAGATAGGCATCCAGTCCGCGCTGTGCCACCACCCGCGAATCAAGACTCTTCAGGGTGCCGCTGGCAGCATTTCTAGGGTTGGCAAAGAGGGGTTCTTCGGCAGCCTCACGCTCTGCATTCAGACGCTCAAAACTGCTCCAGGGCATCAGTATCTCGCCACGAATCTCGAACTCGTGCGGATAGCCCTTTCCAGGCAGAATGAGCGGTATGGCACGTATCGTCTTCACGTTCTGTGTCACATCATCGCCCTGCACACCGTCGCCACGTGTCACAGCCTGCGTCAGCTGTCCGTCCACATAGGTCAGCGAGATGCTCAGTCCGTCGTATTTCATCTCACAGCACACCTCGAAATCTTCACCTGCCAGTCCCTTTTTTACGCTCTCGTACCAATCCCGTACGTCACCCTCACTATAGGTATTAGCCAGTGAAAGCATCGGATAGCGGTGAGCCACCTGACGGAATCCCGTCTGCAAGTCGCTACCCACTCGCTGCGTTGGTGAATTAGGGTCGAACAGCTCTGGGTGACGGGCTTCAAGATCCTGCAATTCGTGCATCATGAAGTCAAACTCCTGGTCACCAATCAGGGGCTGATTCAACACATAATACTGATAATTATGATTGTGCAGTTCCTTGCGCAACTGCTCTATTCTCTGTTTCTCGTCCATAAGTTACGTTTTCAGCCTACAAAATTACAAAAAAAATGGCGCTAATGTTATAAAAGGCAAAAAAAATTTGTTTGATTAAATAAAAAACGGTAAATTTGCAAACAATGAAAGCAAACGAGAAAAAAAACAGCCAGCAGACTATCTTGCAATTGATAGGATTACCATGCCTTACCTTTATCATAGGTTTTGTTAGCGTATGGGTCTTTAGTCTGTTTTTTTTAAGTAACGATTCCCAGGAAGCGGATGCTGCTAACAGTATCCCAAAAGAGGAAGTCAACCCTGTTCCCCCTCAGAGTGCAGCCGATAAACTTATTGAGAAGGAACTGAAGAAATTCAATCAACAGTTGGAAAGTGATCATCTCCTCTACGTTTACATTGATAATATGTATCAGTGGCTACAGGATAGTGTTAATGCTTCCCATGTTGATTCCTTCTTTATAGCGAAAGTCAACGGCTATCATGACATTGTGCAGCTACTTCGTGAGGGTGAGATTCAGAAAGTCATTGATTATCAAAACGAGCATCAAGTTCTCAGCGAGACTCATCTTTGGCAGATGAGGGCTATCTATAAAGGATGGCGTGACGAGCAGGGAGAACATGAATACGACAAAAATGGTGTTGCCGAGGCCCGCGAGCAGTTCAAGAAAGATTACGAGAACATCGTGTCTTTTAATGAACTCGATAAGATTCATGAGGGCAAATCCGAGAAAAACAACTCATCGACACCTGTTATCCAGTAATAAGGAATGAAGACCGGACTAGTACTTGAAGGAGGTGCCATGCGTGGACTCTTCACTGCGGGCATTATTGATGTCATGATGGAGCACGATGTGTGGCCACAATTCCTTATTGGCGTATCCGCAGGAGCTGCTTTCGGTTGTAACTACAAGTCTCGCCAAATAGCAAGGGCTATCCGATATAACACTCGCTATGCACGTGATTCACGTTACAGCGGTGTATGGTCTTTACTGACTACTGGCGATTATTTCAATGCCAATTTCGCCTATCATGTCATGCCTCGTTCGCTTGATGTCTTTGATAATCAGGCATTCGAACAGAATCCAATGGAGTTTGTGGCTGTATGTACTGATGTGGAAACTGGAGAACCTGTTTACAAACATCTTACTAAGGCTAACGACACCACTTACGACTGGATACGCGCCTCGGCATCTATGCCCCTCGTTTCACGTGTGGTTGAGATTGAAGGAAAAAAACTGCTTGATGGTGGTGTAAGTGACAGCATACCTTTGGCCTATGCCGAACAGATGGGATGTGAGCGTACCGTGGTTGTACTCACCCAGCCTGCTGGCTATCGCAAAGGACCTAATCCCCTCATGCCTCTTATGCGTATTTCCCTGCGGAAATATCCGCACATGATTAAGGCAATGGCTCACCGCCATGAAATGTATAATCGCCAGCTTGACTATGTGTTACAAGCAGAGCGTGAAGGCCGATGCCTTGTTATCCGACCAGATACCAGCATACCTATTGGCCATGTGAGCCATAATGCGGCCCGTATGCAGCAGGTTTACGACATGGGCCGCCATTCAGGATTACAACATATACAAGACATAAAGAAATACTTATGCGAATAGACATTATAACCGTATTGCCCGAAATGCTTGAGGGCTTCGTTCATGAATCAATACTGGCACGTGCCGAGAAGAAGGGACTGGCAGAAATCCGCCTCCACAATCTGCGTGACTACACACTCGACAAATGGCGTCGTGTAGATGATTATCCTTATGGAGGCTCTGCAGGAATGGTCATGCAATGTGAACCCATTGACCGTTGTATTACTGCTCTTAAAGCTGAACGCGACTATGACGAAGTTATTTTTACTTCCCCTGATGGAGAGCGTTTCGACCAGCACATGGCCAACGAGCTTTCTCTAAAGGGTAACCTTATCATTCTTGCCGGTCATTATAAAGGTATTGACCAGCGTGTGCGCGACCATCTCATCACGCGTGAAATCTCCATTGGCGACTTCGTGCTGACGGGTGGCGAACTCGTGGCTGCCATGATTGCTGATGCCGTTGTACGCGTTGTGCCCGGCGTTATTGGCGATGAGCAGAGCGCCCTTTCCGACTGTTTCCAAGATGATATCCTTGCAGCTCCTATCTACACCCGTCCTGCTGACTATAAGGGATGGAAGGTTCCTGAAATCCTGCTCAGTGGCAACGAGGCCAAGATCCGTGACTGGGAAATGGAACAGGCTATGGAGCGCACCCGCAGGTTGCGCCCCGACCTGTTAGAATAGTCAGGAGTTGTTACTCCACGATTTTTATTGCTACAGCGTGTATTTGTTGCCAACCTGCGTGGTCGGTAAGGCGAATAGAGAAATGATAATCTCCCGTGTCGATGTCTGACGGAATCTGGATATCGATGCGGGCTTCGTATTTCTGAAGACCTGCTGGTATCTCGAAGTCTTTATTATACACCCATGCCTTCACAGGGTCCTTTTTCTCATTCATAGGACATTCGGTAATAGTAGTGCTATGGGTGTGGTGGTCGAAGTTATTATGTACCTCAATATTGAAGTTTCCTAACTCCTGATCATCGGTCATGATGTAATGAAAAGGGATAATATCCCCACGGTGATATTGCTGGCAATCAATAGGATTGGCTGCAATACCTTCGTCGCTGATGACTGGCTTTTGCATGTCGTCATCGTTGCTGCTGCACGCACAGAATGCGCACAGCAGCATGATGGAATAGATGGATTTTCTTATCATATCAATATAAATACTTATTTGTCGTGATGATGCTTGTATTAATCTTTATCGTCATCTTCCTCGGCAGTAATCTCTTTATGGACTGTAGTTGTCTGGCCTTCGGCATCTGTGACGCTCATCTTAAGCAGATCACCCTCCTCTACGTTCTTACCAGCAATATCTACGTGTACATGGAATCCGTCAATATTAAGCACACCGATGTATTTACTGTCTGTAACAGGTTGAGCCACTTTAGTGTTTCCTGCCTTGTCTGTGATGGTAAGCAGGATAGTTGCGGTGCGACCCTTAGCTACAACATTAGCCTGAACGCATAGATAATCCCCCTCAATATTAGCTTCCTCAAGGGCAATCTGAGGTGCGTTCAACTTGTCATCATCGTCACTACAAGCGGTAAAACCAAAAGAAAGTACACACAAGAGAGCCGTCATCAGGCTCATATAAAGAATCTTTTTCATTGTTGTCTAATTTTTTAATAGTTAATTTTTCATTTTTAATTTTTAATTTAGGGCGAAGCCCGCTAAAACTCCAGCCCCACCATCAAGGATACGTTTCGCCCTGGTTCGGGAACGTCAATGAGGCGGTAATAGCTGGTGTGATCATAATATCGGCAATTCAGCAGGTTGTCAGCATGTAGGGCAATGTTCAGCTGACACTTCCTTAATGGAATCTGCTTTCCTGCCGATAGGTTCAGCGTCCAGTGGCCATCAGTAGGCTTCTCAGGGGGCACAATCTCGTGTTGCGCTCCCACGATATGGGCATTCAGACCCACAAAAGAATCCCCCTTCCACTGGAACGAATATTTTGCACCTGCATCTACGGACCATGGGGTACTGAAAGGCAACGTGTAGCCCTTCTTCTGTCCAGACAACTGACGGGCATACAGATATTCGCCCTTCAATTCAGCCTCCCAGTGTGGATTGATAATCCATGTTGTTTGTGCCTCCACGCCATAGCGCAGCACACGAGCTTGCGTATAATTGTAGAGCTGCAAGCCCTCTACGTATTGCGCCGTAGGATTCAGGTAGATATAATTGGGGAAATAGTTTACGTAAGGATCTACCTGCACACAGATGACTTCATTATCCCAATGAAGACCCAAATCCATCTGGTAACTCTCTTCAGGATTCAGTTTAGCATTACCACGTTCATAGCGGAAGATGTGGTAGTTCACGCCGTCCGCACCAAGTTCCTTGGGAATAGGCACACGGAAACTCTTGCCTACATTTGCCTTAAAGACCCAATGGCCCATGGCATAGTTCACGCCTGTTGACCATGTCAGACTTGTAAAGTGCCGATCCACGTTCTGCGAACGTTCCATATAGACAGAGTCGCCATTGCCCGTGGGTGTCAGATACCAGTCATGATAACTGCTGATGTGCGTATGAGCATGATCCAGTCTGATACCGGCATTCAACTTCAGTCGTTCATTCACGGTGAAGCGGTCCATGGCATAGGCACCCAGACTGGTGGTTTCAAAATCAGGAATAATAAATCCCCAACCGCCACGTCGGTTATGCTGATATTCACCATTAACGCCCACACTCAACTCATGACGTTCAGCCAGATTTAACGTTAATCCCAGATTGGCCGTTAGCGTGTTTTTCACGAAACGACGTTCCAACGTTCCATCAGGTCGTGGCATATACCCATGGCTTACGGGCTCACTCAGTTCTTCACGATGATTGTTCTGCCAGGCAAGGTTCGCCTCCATTCGTAGGCGTTCTCCCTGCCATGAGGTATGACTCAGAACCTTAAAATGGTTCACCCACTGATAAGGCAAATCTACATCACACCGTGAGTGGTCATAGTCAATGTCACTGAGTCTCACCTCCAAACCATGCGCATTGGCAAAGAAACCACTCTTTGAGTAACTGTCTGATATGCGCAGGTCAGTATGGAATCGATAACCGGCATAGCCCAGTACCATGCTGCCATCACGCTCACATCCGGCGGTGTTACGCAGCCTTCTGTCCTTCAACTTAATCCAATAGGAATAATACTGAATACTGTCTGTCGGTACGCGATAGTCAGCATAATCTATCAGCGTGGCACCCACACGATAGAACCAATTACCATGTCTTCCGCCCAGCTTCGCCGTCAGTCCTATCTGCTCGTTATTCGAGCGTCCGAAGAACTGCACGCTGCCGCTTAAAGGCTCCGTTGGCACGTGGTTGGTATAAAGGTTTAGCACACCGCCAATGGCATCCGAGCCGTAAAGTAATGCAGCGGGGCCTTTGATAACCTCAGCACGATCTACCGCAAACTGGTCTATCTCCAGTCCGTGGTCGTCGCCCCATTGCTGTCCCTCGTGTTTAATACCGTCTTCACTCACCACCATACGGTTGAATCCCAATCCGCGGATGGTGGGTTTCGATTGTCCTGAGCCTATGGCCATTGCCTTTACGCCGGGTATTCCTTCTAAGGTTTGCATCAGCGAGCCCGAGAAGTGTTGCTGCAGGTAGTCGTGACTTATCTGTACTGCCGACTGCGACGTGCGCATCTGGAAGTCACGCTGTCGCTGTCCACTCACGGTCACGCCTTTTAATACTACAGTTGTATCTGTTGGCTGCACCTGACCATTATCGCCAGCTACGCACGTCATTAGCGCCGCAGCCAGAATGGATATTGTCATGATTCCTTCTCCATTTAATTTAATAAATACGTAACTATTGCCGACATCTTCTCAGATGCCGACTCCCCATGATTGCTAAATGGAGAAAGCAGGAGGGGCACGCAGACCAACGATGCCGCAATATGCAACGCATACATTTCGTCGCTGGGCATCATTCTTGACGTTGATTACCTTATTTAATATTATAAGGGTAACAACGCCAACGGCTACAAAGGTGAAAGTAAGAAACTGGCAAAGCACACAGTCATGCGTCCACGATGCAGTTTGCGTGATGTGTCCGTGACAACTGTGATGCAGACAGTCAGCACACTCCGTTACTGCAACAGTTGCATCATCTTCATGCACATGAAGTGATGAGAGTAGCAGCATTGGCACGATAACTGCCAATAGCAACCAAGATGCAATATGTCGTCTGTTATCCAGTTTCACGGCTGCAAAAGTACAACTAAAAATACAAAATGTTTTCTAGTTCTCGTCAAAAATAACTTTTTTTATGACCTTGAATATCAAAAGCACTCCCTTATTTCAGATGCTTTTTCACCAGTCGCCCTACGGCCTTATCAAGTGACTCTGTAGGTTCTATGATATTGTAGTCTTGCCAGAAGTCGGGGTCACGGAAGTAGTCAACCTTATCGAAGAACGCATCACGCTGCTCAAATGACTCGCGTCCCGTGATAGGCTTTGCCTCACCCTCATCACGGTTTGTCACCGCCATCTCACAGCATGCAGTAAATGATGTAGCAAGAAGTCGGCGGCGCCAGTCGCAATTAAAGCGGAACATGGTGCGCAGATAACTGATACGCGTCACACCATCTGCCCCCAAACGATAGTCCACTTGCATTGACATCTCCTTCGGACGGAAACGCACGCTATTAGGCTTCTTTACCAGCATCAATCGCGTTGCTTTCTCACGGTCGCTTACGTCCAACGATAGTTCGGCACGTGTGAAAGCCAGCGTCTCTTGGTCTATATAGAGTTTGCCGTAATAGAGTGCATAGGGCATCTGATACCTGGGTGCAAGACTTACCACATACAGCATCCTGTTATCAATGCTGACAGGCATTTCCATTTTCATTTCATAGCAATCCAAATCTTTGGCATTGAGTATGAAGTCGTTGTTCTTCACAATGTCGAGACCCACCGACATAGCGGGACCGCCAGTAACCTTCACGCTGAGTGTATCGCTAATACGGGGACTGAGCAGACGGCGCCCTTTGCGTATAGCCACACGATCACGTGTCATACTGCTTCTGTAGGGTGTCTTATACATGTCCATCACGCCCTCGGCCACACTAATAAAGTGCTGACGCTTCATGACCGTTTCACGGTAGAAACAATGATAAAGTTCTGGCCTTCGACTATAGTTGACAGGAATCTTGGCAATAGCATTCATCACCAGTTCCCGTGGGTTTTTCGTCGTTACCAGCACCTCGTGAAGCTCTATCGTTGTAGGCTTTAGTTTAATTTTAAGCGGAGCGTTTCTTTGTGCTGTGTTTAAATCACTTAACGTGATGTTCTGTGAGCTATATCCAACGTGTGATACGGTGAGAATCTGATGACAAGTATCGCATTTCAAGGTAAAGAAGCCGTCATCATTTGTCACAACGGTTATACCTGCTGCCGTCACACTGGCACCAGTCAGGGCTTTGCCCGTTGCCAAGTCGGTTACTGTTCCGCTCAGCACCGTCCGCTGTCCCCATCCATAGATGGCAATAACGAGCATTGTTAAAAACAATATCGCTCTCCTCATACCTAAGTTTTTGTGTTACGTTTCTGTTTGCTATTTCTTATCTTTTGCAGACCTTGCAAACTCAAATAGCGACTGAATATGTAGTTACGGTCTTATCCCATCACCACGTCAAGTACCATCATCAGTACAAAGCCGATGGCGAAACCTATGGTGCTGAGATTACTGTGCTGACCACTTGAGGCCTCAGGTATCAGTTCCTCTACCACCACATAGAACATAGCACCTGCGGCGAATGCCAGCATATAAGGCAATACGGGCGTCAGCTGCGAGGCCAACAGCAACACGGCAACGGCGCCAACAGGTTCTACGGCTCCACTCAAAGAACCAATCACAAACGACTTCCATTTGGAGTTGCCTGCTGCACGCATCGGCATCGAAATGATAGCTCCCTCAGGCACGTTCTGTATGGCGATACCCAAGGCCATGGCAACTGCACCAGCCAGCGAGATATTCGACATGCCGCTCTCTGCACCTGCAAAGACCACACCCACAGCCATTCCTTCTGGCAGGTTGTGAATGGTGACGGCCAGAGCCAGCATGGCAGTCCGTGAAATGTGCGAACGAGGTCCCTCTGGTTTATCACTTCCGATGTGCAAGTGAGGTGTCAGTTCGTCAATCATCAGCAAAAAGCCGACACCCAACAGAAATCCTACTGCAGCGGGCAAAACCGACCATCGTCCGTTGTCCGCCACCATATCCATTGACGGAATCAGCAACGACCAGACCGATGCCGCCACCATCACGCCCGAGGCAAAGCCTAACAGCGTTTTCTGAATACGGATTGGCATTTCGTCCTTCATCAGAAAGACGAACGCCGCTCCGAGCATAGTTCCAAGAAGTGGAATGAGTAAGCCGATAAGTAATGTCATAGGTTATTTAAGTTATTTAGCGGGTTACCACTTGCAGCGCACGGGCGACACAATGGTCTTGCCAGCCTCTTTCAATATGGCTACTACCTGATCATCATTACAGGCGACCTACTAATTCCTGAATCTTCTGCTTGGTCTCGTCAGTCTTCTGCTCGTCGAGCTTGGCACTGACGGCCCCCATATTCTCAACCTTCCAGTAGTTGCAGATGTCACGGAATTCGGCGGTGGCACCATCATAGACATCAGGTGAGTAGGATGACATCAGCAGAGCCATCTTCTTAACCTTGGCAGGTGCATTTACGCAGTACATACGCTGGATGGGTGCCTGAATCTGAGCGCAGAGCGTGAAGTAGTAGATGGGTGCAGCCAGCACCAGTGCCTCTGCCTCGTTCATCAGCGGATAAAGCTCTTGCATATCATCCTTCTGGATGCAAGCACCATTACCTTTATTATGACAGTATTCGCAAGCTTGACAACCTGCAATCTTCTTCCTCGACACATTCACCAGTGTCACTTCATGACCTGCTGCCTCAGCAGCCTTCTTGTACTCTTCCGCCATCCAAGCGGTGTTACCATTGGCTCGTGGAGAGCCTTGTAAAATCAGAACTCGCATAATCGTATTTGTTTTAGTGTAATATTGCTGGGCAAATATACGAAGAAATATTGAAAAACGCACAAATTTTCAAGAAAAAGAAGTATCTTTGCACTTAAAATTACTAAGAATATAGTTATGATACACAATTGTCCGGAGTTGATGGAGTATATCCAGGAGGTGGGTTTCCTGCCTTTGCTGGATAGTGGCATCGCGGGCTACTCGGCTGAGGATGTGGTAGACGAGGAAAACCGCTATGTGGTTTATAGCGACGGCGGATGGGACTGGCCCTTGTGGAAATGGAAGGGACCTATCGTGCAGGAGGGTATCTGTGTGTATGGCAAGTTCTTTGCTGGCAAGGCAGGTTTCATCAGTCGCGAGTGGTGGCCCGACTTCTGCAACTACCGTCGGAGCAAGCATCCTGCACCAACCGAGGGCAGCATAGAGGAAGCCATCCTTTTGACGCTAGCCGAACATGGTAGTCTGATTACCCGCGAACTGCGTGCGGCCTGTGGCTTTACAGGACCCAATATGCGTAGCAAGTTCGACGGCTATATCACGCGCCTGCAGATGTCCTGTCGCATCGTAACAGAGGATTTTGTGTATCCAGTCGACAAGCACAACCATGAGTATGGATGGGGATGGGCGCTGCTAACCACACCTGAACAACTGTTAGGCCGTGACAGTCTGACATGTCCCTATTCTCCTGAAGAATCTTTCCAGCGTATGCTGGCTCACATGCGCACCATCCTGCCAGAAGCAACTGACAAACAGATTAAGAAAATGATAGGTTGAAAAGGATACTAAATATCCAATTTGTAATACACACAATCCTCATCGCGGTAAAACTCTTTTGCACCCCAGCGTTGCCAGTATTGATGAGTCTTGAGGCGATGCAGCACAGGAATGAAGATGAAATCGTAGTTGGCTTTCAACTCGGGCATAATTGACATCAGCATGTCGTAGTTCAATCGGGTGCCACGATATCTGTGCAATCTGTGCGAGTATTAAAAAAAATATATCTGCGCGAGTTTTTTTCATAAGTATAGGAGTTACGCTCGTAAGTATAGGAGTTACGCTCGTAAGTATAGGAGTTACGCTCATAAGTATAAGACTTATTTTCATAACTCTAAGAGTTACGCTCATAACTCTAAGAGATAATTTCGTAAGTCTAGGAGTTACGCTCATAACTCTTAGAGTTATTTTCTTAAATCTAAAAACATTTTTTTTAGCCTTCACATTCTCCATAATTCACAAAATATCAAACGGATACGGTGAAGGCTGTTTTAGGGTCGCACAGATTGCACAGATCTTGATTCGCAAGCGAATCGGGGCTAGCGCCGCAAGATATTTTCCGCATGGTTTTTCGTCAGAAAAAAAATCTGTGTCATCTGTGCGCTCGACCTCTGGTCGCTTGCTACCGAAGGGACGCAAGAAATCTGTGCGACCTTTAATATATATATATGTGCAACTTAAAAACAGCCTTCACCACAAGTTACTAAATGTCTGTATGATATGGTGATGGTGAAGGCTAATTTTTTATGAAAAAAAATTGAGAAAAATGGAATGATTTGCGTATTTGTCTCATAGATTTCTTAGACTTTTCACAAAAATTTGCGATTAGTGGCGAAAAAATTTGGATGTATCAGATTTTTTCTTACAAGGATAACCCTGCTGCTACTGACACCAAAACCATCGAAATCACTGGCGGCAACATCCCCTTGAACGAGGGGGCGTCAGCCAAGGTGGCGCTGAGTAAGATAAAAGAATGAGAAAAGGGAACCTTCACAGGCTCCCTTTTTCGTTAGCAATTACAAATCGTAATTGCTGTGGGGTGAAAATTATTTGTCTCGCGACATACAATTCTCGATAATTAACCTTAATAATCTAATACCATGAAAAACACGTTGCAAATTTAAACTTTTCTTTTTAAATTAGCAACTATACCCTATGATTTGTTTTGTTTTTTAAAGTTTATTAACCTAGTAGCGCAAACATTTCTTTGGTTTTTAATAATTTGTTTGTAACTTTGCAGGCCGTTATGAAGATGGAAGGCCGCCCACATATAGCTATCGTTGATCCTAACACGTTGGCAGTGTTAGGACTGAAGCAATTACTGCAAAACGTGATGCCTATTGTTACCGTTGATACCTTTGGAACAATGGCGGAACTGATGGCAAATAAGCCGGAACAGTATATGCATTATTTCGTGTCGATGAATATTGTTCTAGAGAACAGACCTTTCTTTACGGAGAATCGTAGGAAGACCATTGTATTGACTCTCTCCCTGAATGAGAACAGCAAGCTGTCGGAGTTTCATTCGCTCTGTATCAACGTTCCGGAATCTGAGTTGGTACGTGCACTGCTCCAACTTCAGCAAATGGGTCATAGCAATGGGCGTAACATGCCGCCGATGCCAAAGATTCTGCAGCAGAAGATTCTATCGGACCGTGAGATTGAGGTGATGTCACTGATAGTGCAGGGTTTTATTAACAAGGAGATTGCCGACAAACTGAATATCGGTCTGGCCACGGTAATCACCCACCGCAAGAACATCATGGATAAGCTGGGTATGAAAAGCGTATCCGCGCTCACCATCTACGCAGTGATGCACGGATACGTGGATATCAATAAGATTTGATTATTATCTTTCTTTTTAGAACTCGCTGGTGAAGTGGAATTGTATGTGCTCGAAGTCCTGCTGAGCCATTTGCAGCACGTAGCCTGAGTCGGCCAGGAACACATCCCTACCCTCTTTGTCCTTCGCCATATACTGGTACTTGCGCTTCTTGAAGTTCTCAAGTTCCTTTTCGTCATCGCTGGAAATCCAGCAGGCTTTATACAGGTGTACAGGCTCCCAGCGGCACTTGGCATTGTACTCATTTTCCAAGCGATACTGAATAACCTCGAACTGCAGTTGACCTACGGTACCGATAATCTTACGGTTGTTGAACTGGTTGACAAAGAGCTGAGCCACACCTTCGTCCATCAACTGGTCAATACCCTTCTGGAGCTGCTTTGACTTCATGGGGTCATCATTCTCGATATACTTAAACAGCTCGGGTGAGAACGAGGGAAGTCCGCGGAAATGCAGTTGCTCACCCTCAGTAATGGTGTCACCTATTTTAAATACGCCACCCGTATCAGGCAGACCTACGATATCGCCTGGCCAAGCCTCGTCGATAGTGCTCTTACGCTGCGCCATGAACTGTGTGGGCGAGGTGAAGCGCATGGTCTTTCCCTGACGCACATGCAGGTAAGGCACGTTACGCTGGAACTTACCAGAGCATACCTTACAGAAAGCGATACATGAACGGTGGTTGGGGTCGATATTGGCTGTAATCTTGAAGATGAAGCCTGTGAACTTCTGCTCCTCGGGCTGCACCTCACGCTCCTCAGCCTTTGTGGGACGGGGCGATGGGGCAATCTCTACGAAACAGTTCAACAATTCCTGCACACCGAAGTTATTCAATGCTGAACCAAAGAATACGGGAGCAACCTCAGCTGAGCGATAGGTCTCCACATCAAACTCAGGATAGACACCATCTACCAGTTCCAAGTCCTCGCGCAGTTTAGCGGCATCGGCTTCACCAATACGCTCGTCGAGCTCAGAGGAACTGATTTCTACACTGACTTTCTCAGTGACGCGCTGCTTATCGGGCGTGAAGAGGTCGAGCTTCTGCTCGTAGATGTTATACACGCCCTTGAACTTGGCACCCTGATTGATAGGCCAAGAGAGGGGGCGCACCTTAATCTCCAGTTCCTGTTCCAACTCGTCGAGCAGGTCGAAGGGGTCGCGACCTTCACGGTCCATCTTATTAACGAAGATAATGACTGGCGTCTTACGCATACGACACACGGTCATCAGCTTGCGTGTCTGAGTCTCAACACCCTTGGCACCGTCAACCACGATGATAGCCGAGTCAACGGCGGTCAGCGTGCGGAAGGTGTCCTCGGCAAAGTCCTGGTGACCCGGGGTGTCGAGGATGTTTACTTTGTATTCAATGTCCTTACCATCGGGGGTATAGTCGAACTCCATCACAGAGGTCGATACCGAGATACCACGCTGCTTCTCGATCTCCATCCAGTCAGACGTAGCGGTCTTCTTAATCTTGTTACTTTTCACTGCGCCAGCCACCTGAATCTGTCCGCCAAAGAGCAGGAACTTCTCAGTCAGTGTGGTCTTACCGGCATCGGGGTGCGAAATAATCGCAAATGTTCTTCTTCTTTCTATCTCCTGATTCATAATTTCTTAATACATTCTGCAAGGGAATCTTCCCAATAAGGTATCTCTATGTTGTATGTATTCTTTATCTTCGCCTTATCGAGCACGCTGTAATGAGGACGTGCTGCAGGTGTGGGGTATTCAGAGGTATGCAAGGGGCGCACTCTGCAGGTGGTGATGCCAGCGATGCGATGGATAGCCTTGGTGAAGTCGTACCATGAGATGACACCTTCGTTAGAGAAATGATAGATGCCTGGCTTCACGCCCTGATTGATGGCTGCAAAGATAGCTACTGCCAAATCGCGTGCATACGTAGGCGTACCTATTTGGTCAAAGATAACACCCAGTTCAGGTTTCTCTTTGCCTAAGCGAAGCATGGTCTTCACAAAGTTATTGCCAAACGTAGAGTAAAGCCATGCCGTGCGGATAATCATGGACTGCTGACACAGTTTCTGCACATTGAACTCGCCCACCAACTTTGTCTTTCCGTAAACACTGTTTGGACAGGTATCTTCCTCCTCGGTATAAGGGGTGCAGTTAGTACCGTCGAACACATAGTCGGTAGAGATTTGAATCATCCATCCGCCACGCTGGCCAACGGCATGAGCCAGGAAGGCAGGTGCCTCGGCATTGAGAAGTTGGCATAAAGCCTCGTTTTCCTCGGCTTTGTCAACAGCGGTATAGGCGGCACAGTTAACGATGCCGTCAATGTGATGTTCCTCTACAAAAGCATTGATAGCTGCCTGGTCGGTGATGTCCAGCTCCTGCACGTCAGTATTAAAATAGGTGTGTTGTGGGTTCTCTTTCTCCAGCAACTGCATTTCGTTGCCTAACTGACCGTTGCATCCTGTTACAAGTATGTTCATGAGCTACGCCAATATATTTCTGTTAGAACTCTAAGGGTTCTTCTTTATCCTTCTTATAATAATCGCTGAGCATACCGATAAAGGTTGAAACCTCTTTCAGGGCGTGCTCGGTGCTGGTGGTAATCTCCTTCTTCTGCAAGCGCAGCATCATAACGCCATAGAGCAGGTTCAGGCAAGTCTCTATCTCGCCCTCTTCCTTATTGGCACCACGGTTGCGCAGTTCCACGATAAAGGGCAGCACCTTGTAATACTCGGCATTATAGAAGGGAAATTTAGATGAGGATAGCAACTGCTGATGAAGCTCGGTGAGCAATTGCAGTGTCACCTTATTAATCTGTAGATGGCCCTGTTCGCGACAGCCCTCTTCATTCATCATCTTAATCAAGTTGCCAAACCAGTCGGCCTCCTCGTCTTTCTGATCTTCGTCGTAATCGAAACGGTCGATATATTCACGACGAATACGTGCCAACGAACATCCGAAAGCACGTATGGTGTCCTCTACCTGCCACATATAGAGCAGGTATTCCGCAATATTCTTTTTACGTAATTCCTGTGCTACAAACATATTTATATAACCTAGAAAATATTATAGAGATGCAGACTGAACAGCGTGGTGAGTAGGATGATAACACTGCCCAGCATCACTACCATGCCGATAATCTGATTAATGAGACGTATGCCGTTATTATCGAACTTCAGTCTAATCTTATCAACTAACCATGTGAGGCCCCACCACCAAAGCAATGCTCCGCCAACGATACTGGTGAAACCTGCTATCAGTTCAATGGGCTTGTCGGGCTGAAGACCAAATGAGAACTGGGCATACAAAGCCATAAAGAGGAAGATAATCAGCGGATTGCTTAATGTGACAAAGAAGGCTGTGATGCCGTTATGGGTCAGCGTGCCTTTCTTCTGTCCAGGCTTTCGTATGCGCTTAGTTGGGTCTGTGCGATAAGTGAAGATTCCAAAGGCCAGAAGCATCAGGCTACCGGCTATCTGGAGATAGAAACGATTGGTCTCATTGCTTACCAAATCTACTACCATACCCATGCCCAATCCCGTGATACCAGCGTATATAATATCGCTCAAGGCAGCGCCACAGCCCGTGACGAAGCCATACCAACGTCCTTTGTTCAGTGTACGTTGAACGCAAAGTACACCAACGGGTCCCATAGGTGCAGAAGCGATAATGCCAATCAACAGTCCTTTGAAGACTATATCCAATAAATTGGGTATCGTGTTTACGTAGAATGTCATAGTGTTTGCAAAGGTACAAAAAAAAGTGAAAAGTAAAAAGTGAAAAGTGAAAAAAATGCTTTTGTTATGAAATATATAACAATTATCTGTTGCAAATTCGCAATTATTTATTATCTTTGCAGTCTAAAGCGCATAAATTCAAACTAAAACTAAAAAACATATGGAACAACAAGGAATAAAGCCCTATGTAATAGGTCTTGACCTGGGAGGTACAAACTCCGTTTTCGGAATCGTTGATGCACGTGGAGAAATCAAGGCTACCACAGCTATTAAAACTGGCGGTCACGCCACAGCAGAATCCTATGTGGATGCCTGTGTGGCAGCTCTGCAACCCATCATTGAACAGGTGGGTGGCATCAGCAAAATCAAGGCTATGGGTATAGGTGCTCCTAACGGTAATTATTATAACGGAACTATTGAATTTGCTCCCAATCTGCCTTGGGCACATGACTGCATCGTGCCACTGGCAAAGATGTTCTCTGACCGACTGGAGGGAATCCCCGTAGGTCTGACAAATGATGCTAACGCTGCTGCCGTAGGTGAAATGGTATATGGTGCTGCACGTGGCATGAAGGACTTTATTGTTATTACACTGGGTACTGGCGTAGGTTCGGGTATCGTGGCTAACGGACAGCTGCTTTACGGACATGACGGTTTTGCAGGAGAGCTGGGACACGTCACGATGGTACGTGGTGCTGAGGGTCGTCCCTGCGGATGCGGTCGTACGGGTTGTTTGGAAGCCTACTGTTCTGCTACGGGCGTGGCACGCACAGCTCGCGAACTGCTTCAGACTACCACACGTCCGTCACTGCTTCGTAACATGAATGCCGAAGAAATCACCTCACTGGATGTTAGTATCGCTGCAGAAAAGGGCGATAAACTGGCACTGGAAATCTATGAGTTCACCGGAAAGATGCTGGGCGAGGCTTGTGCAGACTTCGCAGCATTCTCATCGCCAGAGGCATTTATCTTCTTCGGCGGTATGACGAAGGCAGGCGAACTGATCATGAAGCCTATTCGCGAGGCTTATGATGCTCATGTGATGAAACCATTCCGCGGTAAGGCGCAGTTCCTGATTAGTGCCCTTGACGGTGCTTCAGCTGCTGTACTGGGTGCTTCTGCTATTGGATGGGAAATCAAGTAGGAAAAGTCCCTGAAAATTTGGTGGTTTAAAATAAAGTGTTTATCTTTGCAGTTGAATCTGTACTATTTTATATTTAAGACTATGGCAAACAAAAGAACACTTAAGAAGGCTATTAACCAGATTTGTGAAGAACTGTTTACTGAGGCTGTAGCTGCTTCACTGTATGGAACAGAATCGCACAAGGACAACACCGAGGCGGTACTTGTGGCACTTGTTAAAACACAGCGTAACTTTATCAGTCGCGTATCACACCCTGAACCTGGTATTCAGGCGAAAGCATATTACAAGGATTTGCGAGAGAAGTTTGCTGCACAGGCTAGCGAAATCGCCGATCAAATAAACAACTTGTAAATGTGGAAGAAATTTTGTAACTGGTTATTATTTAAGAAAATGGGGTGGACTGCTGAAGTAACAGAAGAACACCCTGAGAAATATATTATCTGTCTGGCTCCGCACACCAGCAACTGGGACTTTCTGATAGGTCAACTGTATAATGGCGCAAAAGGGCTGGGCAGTAACTTTTTAATGAAAAAGGAATGGTTCTTCTGGCCATTGGGACCACTGTTCAAAAGCATGGGTGGCATACCCGTGTATCGCCAGAAGCACACCAGCATGACTGATTCTATGGCAGAGACGGCCAAGCAGGCTAAGATATTCCACCTTTGCATCACGCCCGAGGGAACAAGAGCGCGTGTAGAGGAATGGAAGAAGGGCTTTTATTTCATAGCCCTGAAAGCTGAGATACCTATTCTGCTGTATGGATTAGACTATGAGAAGAAACACATTCAGTGCACCAAGACCATTAGGCCAACCGGTGACCTAGAGGCCGACATGCGTGAGATTAAACTATACTTCAAGGATTTCAAGGGCAAGCGGCCTGAATTGTTTACTATTGGTAATGTGTAGATTTACGAATCTCTTCATGAGCTTATTGTTGCTGACAGTCTCCCAGAGTCTGTCAGCACAGGCTATATGGGGGAATATAGATTATAAAGGAGAGCCTTGGGTCAAGAATACCTCGCGCCCCTACTCTATTGAACAGGGACTGGCGGGAAGGCATATCTCCATCTGGGCTAGTCACGGGCGCTATTTCGATAATCACGAAGGGCGCTGGCGCTGGCAACGTCCACCTTTGTATGGAACGACGGAAGATCTCTTTACACAAACCATTGTGGTGCCATACCTTATACCGATGCTGGAAAACGCAGGCGCCACAGTATTCACACCGCGTGAACGCGACTGGCAGCGTAATGAGGTTATCGTAGATAATGACAACATGCCTTCACTTGTGAATTACCAGGAGCACAGTCTGAGATATGAATGGGAAACAGCTCCCAGTCAGGGCTTTGCCTATCACAAAGGTAATTACAAAGACAAGGACAACCCGTTTATGGCTGGTACGGCCCGTATGGCTGAGACCACGCATAGCACATCAAGACTGAGCACCGTGACCTATCAGCCGGATATCCCTGAGGATGGTCGCTATGCGGTGTATGTGAGTTACCAGACGGTAGAGAACAGCATTGACGATGCTCATTATACCGTATATCACAAAGGACAGAAGACGGAGTTTGCCGTGAACCAGCAGATGGGCGGTTTTACGTGGGTCTATCTGGGAACCTTTGATTTTGACAAGGGATGCAGTGAGAAGAACAAGGTCGTCGTGTCAAACCTCAGTAAACACAAGGGTATTGTAACTACTGATGCAGTGCGCTTTGGTGGAGGTATGGGCAATGTGGAGCGTGGCGGAGAGACGAGTGGCTTGCCCCGCTGTCTGGAGGGTGCACGCTATTATGCCCAGTGGGCAGGAATGCCGTATGAGATATATAGCTGCAAGAACGGCGTAGATGATTACGGTGATGATTTGAACGCACGCTCACTGATGACTAACCTGCTTTGTGGCGGTTCTGTATTTGCTCCTGACTCCGTAGGTCGCCATGTGCCCATAGAGTTGTCACTGGCTGTTCACAGTGATGCAGGTTATACCGAGACGGGTGAAGGTGTGTACGGGTCACTTTCTATCTGTACAACGCAGAATGGTGATAAGCAACTGGCTGCCGGTCTGAGCAGAGAGGTGTCGCGTGAATTGGCAACGGCCTTGCTGGATAATGTGACCACAGACCTGACATATAATTATGGTGAATGGACCAAGAGACAGGTTAGAGATCGTAACTACAACGAGACACGTGTGCCAGTAGTGCCAAGTTCTATCTTGGAGACCTTGTCGCACCAGAATTTCGGGGATATGCGTTACGGACTGGACCCAAACTTCCGCTTTACGCTGGCACGCTCTATTTATAAGACACTGTTGCGCTACATGACGAAGGGCCATCATCAGGACTGTGTGGTGCAACCGCTGACTCCTAACCGCTTTCATGTGGAGTTGACAGGAGAGCATAATGAGGCGTGCCTTAGTTGGCAGGGTATCATAGACGGACAAGAGCCTACATCAAAGCCTACAGGTTATGTCCTTTATATTGCTCAAGATGATGCCGGTTTTGATAACGGCACATTACTGCGCGGCACCTCGTGCAAATTGAAGTTGAGACCTTATGTGTTGTATCGCTTTCGCGTGACAGCCATTAATGAGGGTGGAGAAAGTTTCCCGACGGAGGAACTGGTGGCACTCTATAATCCTAATTCAGTAAGAACGGTGATGATTATCAACGGATTTAACCGTCTGTCGTCACCTGCTATCAGTAAGGTGGGGCAAGGATTTGACCTGAATGAGGATATTGGTGTGTCGTACGGCAGAACAGCTGGATGGCTGGGAGTACAGCGCATATTTGACGTCAAGAAGATTGGCGTGGAGGATTCCACTGGATTAGGATATACCACGCCGGATTTGCAGGGTATGTTTATCGCAGGAAATGACTTTAACTATGTGACTACCCATGCTAATGCTATTAAGACTGCGGGCGAATATAATATTGTGAGCAGTTCATCGGTGGCGATAGAAAACGGTGACTGCGACCTGAACAGGTACGATATCATTGACCTGATATTGGGACTGGAAAAGAATGACGGACATAGTCTGGTACCATATAAGAGTTTTCATCAGTCTATGCAGGAACGTCTGAGAGACTATACGGCCTATGGTGGAAACCTGTTTGTGAGTGGTGCCTATGTGGGTTCTGATATGACATCGACAGAAGACCAGGCATTCCTTTCGGAAGTGCTGAACGTGAATTTTGAGGGCACTAACAATGAGTTGAGTGAGAACGTGAACGGACTAGGCGTGGACTTCAAATTCTATCGTCAGTTGAACGAGACGCATTATGCCGCCATGCAAAGTGACGTCCTATCAGCCTCTACTATGAATGCCTTCCCAACGATGGTATATAACAATAATACCTGTGCTGCTGTGGCTTATCAAGGTAATGACTACCGAGCTTTTACGATGGGATTCCCATTCGAGTGTATTAAAGATAAGAAACAGCAGGAACTGATTATGCGAGGAATACTTAAATTTTTAATTAACAGATAATTATGGCAAAGATTCAAACTAACGCTTCAGGTACAAGAAGTATCGAAGTAAGCGAGCAGCATCTGGCTACTATAGAGCAATATCAACTACTTCGTGACCTCATAGATTCCAATGGATATGTAGATGAAGACGTGCTTGATAAACTCAAGCTGAACATTCGCTCTCTGCTGGAGTCGGAAGCTGGACGCGATAAACAATTACTGGACCTCTGTCTGGATGTGATCTATCATCCGAACATGAAAGCACTGGGATTGCAGAACTTAACAAAACTGTTCCTTGACTGGAAGAAGAACCAAATAGAAGATGGAGTATCGGCTGACTGATTTTCTACCGACTACCAAAAAAGAACTGGAACTGCGAGGATGGGATTACGTAGATGTGATTCTGTTCTCGGGTGACGCTTATGTAGATCACCCATCTTTTGGTGCCGCCGTGATTGGCCGCACACTCGAGGCCGCGGGGTTCCGTGTAGCCATTGTGCCCCAGCCCGACTGGCATGGCGACTATCGCGACTTTAAGAAGTTAGGACGACCTCGCCTCTTCTTCGGTATAGCTCCAGGATGTATGGACTCGATGGTAAACAAGTACACCGCCGCTCGCCGTCTGCGTTCCGAGGATGCTTATAGCCCCGACGGTCGCCACGACATGCGCCCCGAGTACCCCACCATCGTTTACGCCAAAATCCTTAAAGAGCTGTATCCCGATGTACCCGTAGTACTGGGCGGTATCGAGGCCTCGCTGCGCCGCGTGAGTCATTACGATTACTGGAGCGACAGCCTGAAGAAGTGTCTGCTGTGCTATTCGCCTGCCGATATGATAACCTACGGCATGGGCGAGAAGGTTACTATCGAGTTGGCACGCCGCCTGGCTGCCGGCGAGAACATTCGCGATATTCGTGACCTGCCGCAAACCGTTTATCTATCGCGCAAGGAGGATATCCTGGGCGGCATTACCGATCGCGACATTGTGCTGCATTCACACGAGGAGTGCCTCAAAAACAAAAAGGCTCAGGCCGAGAACTTTAAGAATGTAGAGGAGCAATCTAACATGATGCACGCCCAGCGCCTGCTGCAGGGCGTTGATGGCAGGTACGTGGTTATCAACCCGCCATATCCCCCGATGACTACCGAGGAGCTCGACGCATCGTTCGATTTGCCCTACACCCGCCAGCCACACCCAAAATATAAGGGCAAGCGCATTCCGGCTTACGATATGATTAAGTTCAGCGTAAACATCCATCGCGGTTGTTTTGGCGGATGCGCCTTCTGTACTATTTCGGCTCACCAGGGCAAATTTATTACCTGCCGTTCAAAAGAGAGTATTCTTCGTGAGGTAAAACAGGTTATCCAGATGCCCGACTTTAAGGGTAATCTTTCAGACTTGGGTGGTCCATCGGCCAATATGTACGGCATGAGTGGACGCAACAAGAATGCCTGCGAAAAGTGCCGTCGCCCATCATGTGTGCACCCGCAGATATGCCCTAACCTCAATACCGATCATTCTAAGTTGCTTGATATCTATCGCTCTGTAGATGCCCTTCCAGGCATCAAGCACAGCTATATAGGCAGTGGTGTTCGCTACGACCTATTATTATATAAGAGTAAGGACGAGGCCAGCAACAAGGCCGCTATGGAGTACACCCGCGAATTGATTACCCGTCATGTGTCAGGACGTCTGAAGGTAGCCCCTGAGCACACCAGCGACCGTGTCCTCTATCTCATGCGCAAGCCCTCATTCCAGCAGTTCTACGAGTTTAAGCGCATCTTCGATCGTATTAATCGCGAGGAGGGACTTCGCCAGCAAATCATCCCTTACTTCATCTCGAGCCATCCAGGTTGTCAGGAGGAGGATATGGCCGAGTTGGCAGTGATAACCAAGGGGCTTGATTTTCATCTCGAACAGGTGCAGGACTTTACGCCAACGCCACTTACCAATGCCACTGAAACGTGGTACACAGGTTACGACCCTTACACGCTACAACCCGTGTTCAGCGCCAAAACTCCAAAGGACAAGTTGGCGCAGCGTCAGTTCTTCTTCTGGTACAAGCCCGAAGAACGTCATGGTATCGAACAGTCGTTACGCCGTATTGGCCGTCCTGACTTGATTGCAAAGCTGTATAGCGGCATGCCACCATCACAAGGCAACAACTATCGTCCGTATAGCGATAAGCGTCCGTATGGCGAACAACGCGCTTCAGCAAGTAATAAGCCAAAATCGTATAATCCAAATTTTAACAATGATAATTCTCGAGCAAAGCATCATAGCGAAAGACCCCAAGAGGAAAAGCGAGGACGGAATCGTCGTCACTGATGACTTCATTGCAGTTATCGATGGTTCCACATCAAAAACCAATCGTCGTTATAGTTATTTCAAAAGTAACGGACGCTATGCCATGCAGATTATCGAGAAGTTCATTCGCAAAGCGCCAAAGAATATTTCGTGCCATGACTTCTGCGTAGGTGTAACCAAGAAAATCCGTAAGCACTATAAGAACTCAGAGATTCCCCATTTGGCTGAACATCCAGAGGAAAGGCTCACAGCCAGTGCAATTATTTTCAGTAGAGTGAGGCGTGAAATATGGATGATAGGCGACTGTCAATGTCTGGTTGGTGGTGAGTTCTACGATAATCCAAAACCCTATGAACAGGAGTTGGCAGAGCAAAGGGCGCAAATAATCCTATCAGGTGAGGAGCCCAAAGAACACTATCTTACAAACGATACGGCACGTCAACAGATTATTCCACGGATGCTGGAGACCATGAAACTGCAAAACGTAACTTATAGCGTTATCGACGGATTCTATATTCCAGAACAATATGTACGCGTTATAACACTCGACTTCCAGCCGTGGGAGATTGTGTTGGCCAGCGATGGCTATCCATTCTTGTGCAGTACACTTGAGGAGTCAGAACAGCGGCTTGCACGACAAAAGAAAGAAGATCCGCTAAATATTGGGCAGTTTAAGGCAACGAAAGCCTTTACAGAGGGAAATAATTCATTTGATGACAGATCGTACATCAGATTTAAGGTCTAAAATTTGAGGGCAACCTCGAATTTTCTCGCGACTCAGCAAAGAAAACAAGTTTTTTTTGCTTTCGCTGCTTTAAAATTTGGTGAATTCATAAAAAAAGAGTACCTTTGCACTCGCAAATGAGGGACAATCCTCAGGCGAGGCTGGTTCCGTAGCTCAGCTGGATAGAGCAACAGCCTTCTAAGCTGTGGGTCTCGGGTTCGAATCCCGACGGAATCACTTAATTACATAAAGCCCTTATTCTTAACGGATGGGGCTTTTCTAATAAATGGGTTGTAGATGAAACTTATCATCCTGACAAAGGCCACGTTTTTCGTGGAGGAAGACAAAATCCTGACCACTCTTTTCGAAGAAGGGATGGACAATCTGCACTTATACAAACCAGGTTCGGAACCAGTGTATTCCGAACGATTACTCACCCTCCTTCCTGAGGATTACTACAGGAAAATATCTGTTCACGACCATTTTTATCTACGTGAAGAGTTTGGTTTAAAAGGCATTCATCTTAATACGGCTGATGCGGAGTTGCCCTATGGATATAAAGGGCACTTCAGTTGTACTTGTCATAAAATCAGTGAGCTGCATGACGCCAAGAAAAAGGCTGATTATGTGTTTCTGAAAACGATCTTTGATAGTCAGAGTAATCCTAATGACAAGCAAACACTGACTGAGGAAGAATTACGTGAAGCCAGTAAGAAAGGACTCATAGATAAACACGTTTACGCTATGGGTGGTATTAATCTAGACAATATCAGGCAAATGCGTGATCTGGGCTTTGGTGGCGTAGTCATCTGTGGTGATCTTTGGAATCGTTTCAATATTCATCAGGAACAAGACTACAAAGATTTGATTTCGCATTTCCAGAAATTGCAAAAAGCAGCCAATTAAATTACAATTCAATTTTACGAACTATAAAAAGTAATGACAACACAAGATTCTTACATGGTGTTCTCTGGTACAGCAACCAGATACCTGGCTGAGAAAATCTGCCAAAGTCTGGGGTGCCCCCTTGGTAAATTGCAAATCACGAAATTCTCTGACGGAGAATTTGCTGTGTCTTATGAGGAATCTATTCGTGGACGAGACATCTTCCTCGTACAGAGCACATTCCCCAATAGTGACAATCTGATGGAGCTGCTCCTGATGATTGATGCTGCCAAGCGCGCTTCTGCTCGTACCATTAACGCTGTAATTCCCTATTTCGGTTGGGCACGTCAAGACCGTAAGGACAAACCCCGCGTTAGCATCGGCGCCAAACTGATTGCCGATTTGCTGAGCGTAGCTGGTGTTAATCGTGTTATTACGATGGATTTACATGCTGATCAGATTCAGGGATTCTTTAATGTACCTGTAGATCATCTCTATGCTTCAGGCGTTATCCTACCCTATCTGCAGAGTCTGCAACTTGACGATTTGGTGATTGCTTCTCCTGACGTAGGTGGTTCTAAGCGTGCCAACACTTATGCTAAGTATCTGGGTTGTCCGCTAGTACTTTGCAACAAGACCCGCGCACGTGCCAATGTCGTTGCTACAATGCAGATTATTGGTGATGTCGAAGGAAAGAACGTAGTCATTATTGATGATATGGTAGATACCGCAGGCACTATCACCAAAGCAGCCGACTTGATGATGGCGGCAGGTGCGAAGAGTGTACGTGCATGTGCATCTCACTGTGTGATGAGTGGTCCTGCTAGTGACCGTGTACAGGAATCTGCTCTTGAAGAGATTGTCTTCACAGACTCTATTCCTTATACTCAACGTTGTGCCAAGGTTAAGCAGATCAGTGTTGCTGATATGTTTGCTGAGACTATCCGTCGTGTCATTGAGAACGAGAGTATCAGTGACCAGTATTTAGTATAGACAATTTAATTGAAAAAGGGGATGAAAAGACTGAAATTCATTATCGGATTAGCTATTGCAGCTATTTCTATGACATCGTGTAATTCTAATGAATTCAAGGTGAAAGGTGTTGTAGAAGGTATTGATGACGGTGACACACTGCTCATCTATCCATTCGCCCCTGAAAGTTCTGACCCACTTGACACGCTCGTTGTAAGCGACGGTGAGTTTGAGTGGAAAGGTGACGTTGATTCTGTATTCCTTTGCACTGTTGTTGCTCCAAAGACTAGGACATACGCCATGTTCTTCCGTGAAGCAGGAACCATTAAGATGCTGCTGTCTGCCTCTGGTGAATCCCAGATATCAGGCACTGAGGCTAATGATGCTCTGCAGGAAATGAATAAGGTGTTCTTTGAATCCCAGAAAAAGGCTGAGACGTTAATGGAGAAGATTAATGCTGGCGGTCTGGATCAGGAGCAGCAGGTTGAGATCTACACACAGTTGAATGAATTGCAGAAAGAGGTAGGTGTTAAGATGAAGGAAATGACGATGAACAATCTCAATAATGAGTTTGGTTATTTCTTCCTGACACAACTTGCCTACGGCGATCAATTCTCAAGAGATGAACTCATTGATGCCTTATCGAAATTGCCAGAAGCGTATAAAGAGCGTCAGGCAATCAAAGATATTCAGAAAAAAATCAATGATACATTTCCTACGGAGATAGGTCAGAAAATCCCTAATTTCAAATTACACTCTACAGAAGGTCAGGAGGTAGGTATCATGGATTTGGTAAAACAAAACCAGATAACCCTCCTCGATTTCTGGGCTTCATGGTGTATGCCCTGTCGTGAGGGTATGCCAGCTATGAAAAAGTTGCTGGCCGACTATCAGGAGAAGGGCTTCGGCATTATTGGTTTATCTATTGATGACGATAAGGATGCATGGATTAAAAGTATTGAGGAACTGGAACTGACCTGGCCTCAGACAGTTGCTATTAGCGGTACAACATATGTACAGCGCAGCTTCAATATTCAGTTTATTCCTTACACTGTGGTGCTCGACAAAGAAGGTACAATTTTGGCAAAAGGAATGAACCATGAGGAACTCCAGAAGTTTATCAGCGAAAAGCTGCAATAAATAACATAGTTCTTTAACATTTTGATAATTATTTGGTGATTTAAAATACTTTTCATACTTTTGCACACAAATACATTAAAAACAAATTCTAAAACAATTTTACAATGTTGAAACCATTAAACAAACACTTCGCTCCTAAGAGCGTTATGCCTGAAAAGGTGATTCAGTTTGGTGAAGGAAACTTCCTTCGTGCTTTTGTTGATTGGATTATCTGGAACATGGACCAGAAGACCAATTTCAATGGTAGTGTGGTTGTTGTGCAGCCCATCGAACGCGGTATGGTTGACTGGCTCAATGGTCAGGACTGCCTGTATCACGTAAACCTGCAGGGTCGTGAGAACGGCAAGCCCGTCAACACCCTTGAGCGTATCGACGTGATTAGTCGTGCCCTGAATCCCTATTCTCAGAACGATGCCTTCATGGCACTGGCCGACCAGCCCGAGATTCGTTTTGTGATTTCTAATACCACAGAAGCAGGTATCGCTTTCGATCCCGCTTGTAAGCTGGAGGACAAACCTGCAAGCAGCTATCCAGGCAAACTGGTTCAGTTGCTGTATCGTCGTTATCAGACTTTCAATGGTGATCCCACCAAGGGTCTTATCATATTCCCCTGCGAGCTGATTTTCCTGAACGGCCACGTGCTGAAGGATTGCATCCGCAAATATATTGAGCTGTGGCAGTTGCCCGAGGGCTTCAAGAAGTGGTTCGAGGAGTCTTGTGGTGTTTATGCCACCCTCGTTGACCGCATCGTTCCTGGCTTCCCCCGCAAGGAGATTGCTGAGATTCAGGAGAAGGTAGGTTATCGTGACAACCTCGTTGTACAGGCCGAGAACTTCCATCTCTGGGTAATTGAAGCTCCAAAGGAAGTAGCTCAGGAATTCCCTGCTGATAAGGCTGGACTGCACGTGCTGTTCGTGCCTTCTGAGGAGCCCTACCACAAGCGTAAGGTTACCCTGCTGAATGGTCCTCACACCGTATTGAGCCCTGTGGCTTATCTGAGTGGTGTAAATATTGTACGTGATGCTTGCAACCATGAGGTTATCGGAAAATATATCCACAAGGTACAGTTTGAGGAGCTGATGCAGACACTCGACCTGCCTATGGACGAACTGGAGAAGTTTGCTGCTGATGTGCTCGAGCGCTTCGACAACCCATTCGTAGATCATCAGGTAACCAGCATCATGCTGAATTCATTCCCCAAGTTCCAGGCTCGCGACCTGCCCGGTGTAAAGACTTACTTGGAGCGCAAGGGCGAGCTGCCTAAGGGATTGGTATTCGGTCTGGCTGCTATCATCACCTATTATAAGGGTGGTAAGCGTTTCGACGGAGCCGAGATTACACCTAACGATGACCAGAAGATTATGGATCTGCTGAAGGAGCTCTGGGCTACTGGCGATACTCAGAAGGTAACCGACGGTGTACTGAGTGCTGAGTTCATCTGGCAGGAAGACCTGAATAAGGTTGCAGGTCTGAACCAGATGGTGAAGCAGTTCCTTGACCTGATTCAGGAGAAGGGTATGCTGGAGGCTGTAAAGACTATCCTGTAATATATAGAAAATACAAAAAGAGAAGAGGCTGCGTCAATGACGTAGCCTCTTCTTCGTTATAACTTACCAATTTGTAATTTGCAACTTGGTAAGTTGTGATAGTCAACTTCCTATGAGTTCATCAGCACTGCAGTACGCACACGACTCAGCGTCTCTGGTGTCATCTGCAAATAACTGGCAATATACACCAATGGCGCACGCAGTACCAACTGTGGACAGCTCTTCACTAGTTTCTGATAACGGTCCTGAGCACTTTCAAAGCGCAACATATCAGCACGCTGCTGACTGATAATCAGAGATTCCTCCAAAATCTTACGATATAATATCTGAATATTAACACTGCGCATTGCCACGGCCTCAAGTTCCTTTTTAGACATAGCATACACAATGGTAGGCTCAAGAGTCTGGATGATTTGCGAAGAGGGCTTCTCCATAAACAGGCTCTCAATACTCATCACAATCGTATTCTCTGTAGCCATGTATTCTGTCAAGTCCTTACCGTTCTTGAAGTAATACTGACGCACTAAGCCTTTTACAACCCAGTAAATATATTCACACGTCTCACCCTCGCCTAGAATTTTCTCGTTCTTGGCAAACTTCATAGGAATAAGGACACTCTCAAGGATGTCGAGTTCCTCGTGTGTCATCGTACTGTATCTTCTGGCCAGTTCGCGGGCCACATCGCGCGGTGTTAAACTTAGGTTTGGCATTGTTGTTAACTATTTAGATATAGGATTTTGTAGCAAATATTAATTATTAATCAAGCTTCAGAACAGCGAGGAAAGCCTTCTGAGGCACCTCCACATTTCCAATCTGCTTCATGCGCTTCTTACCTCGCTTCTGTTTCTCCAGCAGTTTACGCTTACGGCTCACGTCACCACCATAACACTTAGCGAGCACATCCTTACGTACCTGCTTCACCGTTTCACGTGCAATAATCTTTGCACCGATAGCTGCCTGAATGGCAATATCAAACTGCTGTCTAGGAATCAGTTCTTTCAGCTTCTCACACATACGGCGTCCGAAAGTCACCGCATTGTCCTGATGGGTCAGCGTTGACAAAGCATCAACGGGTTCACCGTTCAAAAGGATGTCCAGCTTAATCAGCTTAGAAGGACGGAACGAGTCAATATGGTAGTCGAAAGAGGCATAGCCTTTCGAGATACTCTTCAACTTATCATAGAAGTCAATCACGATTTCGCCAAGAGGCAACATGAAGCGCAGCTCCACGCGGTTTCCACTGACATACTGTTGGTCTATCAGCTCGCCACGCTTATCCAGACAGAGCGTCATGATTGGACCGATAAAGTCTGCTGCCGTGATGATAGATGCACGAATATAAGGCTCCTCGATATGGTCAATCATTGTCTGTTCGGGCAATCCAGAAGGATTATGAACTTCTTTCACTTCACCCTGTTTCGTATAGCACATATACGATACGTTGGGCACTGTGGTGATTACATCCATATCGAACTCACGATCCAGTCGTTCCTGCACAATTTCCATGTGCAACAATCCTAGGAATCCGCAGCGGAAACCAAAACCCAGAGCTACGGAAGACTCAGGCTGGAAGGTCAGCGATGCATCGTTCAACTGCAGTTTCTCCAACGAGGCACGCAGGTTCTCATAGTCAGTGGGGTCTATAGGGTAAACGCCGGCAAACACCATTGGTTTCACCTCTTGGAAACCCTCGATAGCCTTATCACAAGGACGCTCCACGTGGGTAATTGTATCACCCACCTTCACCTCTTTCGAGTTCTTTATACCGCTTATTATATAGCCTACGTCGCCTGTGCGTAACTCCTTACGAGGTATCATGTCCATCTTTAGCACACCCACCTCGTCGGCCTCATATTCCATACCCGTATTAAAGAACTTCACCTTATCACCCTTACGAATAACACCGTTGGTAATCTTGAAATAGGCAATAATACCACGGAAGGAATTAAAGACGGAGTCAAAGATCAACGCCTGAAGCGGAGCCTCCTCGTCGCCAACAGGATGTGGAATCCTATCTACCACGGCATTCAATATATCTTCAACACCTTCACCTGTTTTACCAGAGGCGCGGATGATGTCTGAAGGGTCGCAACCAATCAGGTCCACAATCTCGTCTTCCACCTCATCTGGCATTGCGCTGGGCATATCAATTTTGTTGATAACAGGGATAATCTCCAGGTTATTATCGATAGCCATATAGAGGTTTGAGATAGTCTGAGCCTGCACGCCCTGCGTAGCATCAACCACCAACAATGCACCCTCGCAAGCTGCAATACTGCGCGACACCTCATAAGAGAAGTCCACATGTCCCGGAGTATCAATCAGGTTAAGGATATATTTCTCGCCATCCTTCTCATACTCCATCTGGATGGCATGACTTTTAATTGTTATACCTCTTTCACGCTCCAAATCCATGTCATCAAGCATCTGTCCCTCAGTCACTTGTATGGTTTTGGTGCGCTCTAACAATCTATCGGCAAGTGTCGACTTGCCGTGGTCAATATGTGCTATTATACAGAAATTTCTGATATTCTTCATTAACGTATACGTGTCTTTTCGATGCAAAGTTACAAAAAAGAAAAGAAAAAGCCATTGATTTTAGTTTTTTTTCGTAACTTTGCTGCAAAATTTTTATTAGTTCATATTTATGAAGAAATACATATTATTCGTATTTTCTGTTCTGATGCTTGTATCATGTCAGGAATCAATGGAGGAAAGAGCCGCACGAGAGGCACGTGAAGTAACAGAGTCAAAGTGCCCGATGCCAATAGGTGACAACATGTATCTTGACAGCATTGTCTTTGATATTCCTACAATTACGCAAACCCAGTATTTCCGTTTTACGGGTGATAGTGATAACGACAGTATGGTAGTTGCTCTTAAAGATACTGACATCAAAGGCGCTTTGATTAAGGAATTAAAGAACACACCTTCCTATAAGGCTTTAATGAAAAGAGGTGTCAATTTCCGTTACGTTTATCGTTCTACTGCTGATCCAAAGAAAATCTACTTTGACATCATGCTTCAGAAAGAAGATTATCAGTAACTTTTACGTTGTACATTTATAAGCACGAAAAAAGGGAATCCGTTGGGTTCCCTTTTTTATTAATCAGCGGAGAGTGAGGGATTCAAACCCCCGATACCCGTAAGGGTATACCGGATTTCGAGTCCAGCGCAATCGTTCACTCTGCCAACTCTCCTAGTAAATTTTTAACGCCCCGATTAAGCGAGTGCAAAGGTACTAACTTTCCCTGAAAACGCCAAATTTATTCAAAAGAAAGTTTTGACAATCTACTTTTCAACTGCTCGGCTTCACTCTTGCGAATGCTTAGGCAAATCTGGCATGTATTATCGTATGTCTGACTGACGATACGTGGGTTCATATCCTTGACAATACGCATCACATCGTTCATCAGCGGATAGGCAAAAGTATAAGTAACCAACTCTTCAACTTGCTTCGTTACTACCTCTGCATGTGCAATAGCATCTGCAGCAGCCTCGCGATAGGCTATAATCAAGCCACTCGTACCTAAATTAACACCACCGTAATAACGCACGACGACAATCAGTATATCTGTGAGCTCATTGGAATTAATCTGACCAAGGATGGGTTTCCCTGCCGTTGAAGAAGGTTCCCCGTCATCATTAGCACGAAACTCTTCCCTACCCGCCCCCAGCATGTAGGCATAGCACACGTGGCGGGCATCGTAATACTTCTTACGGTATTGCGCAATAATCTCCTTTATCTCATCGACCGACTCTACATGATGTGCAAAAGCGAGGAATTTACTCCGCTTCTCAGAGTAAAATCCCTCGCTTGTAGTTGCTATCGTCTTGAATTCGTCGGTCATTGTTTATTCTAGGATGTCATAGGATATCCTAGGAGTTCCTAGGACAATTTATGAATTACCAATCCTGAGCGCAGTTTTGGCTCAAACCAAGTAGCCTTTGGAGGCATAATCTTTCCGCTGTCGGCAATATCCATGATCTGCTGCATAGATACGGGATAGAGAGCCAGGGCAGCACGCATCTCGCCATTATCAACGCGACGCTTCAGTTCGCCAAGACCACGCAGTCCGCCTACGAAGTCGATACGCTTAGAAGAGCGCAGGTCGCCAATGTTCAGAATCTCATCGAGAATCAGACGACTTGAGATATCCACGTCGAGCACACCGATAGGATCGCTGTTGTCATAAGTACCCTCCTTAGCCTTCAGGCTATACCAGTGCAGATCCAGATAGAGTGAGAACTCATGAAGCTGCTGGGGCTTGTAAATCTCAGTACCCTTATCCTCTACGATGAAGTTCTTCTCCAGCGCCTTCAGGAACTCCTCGCTGCTGAGTCCGTTCAGGTCTTTCACCACGCGGTTATAGTCGAGGATGGTGAGCTGTGAAGCCTGGAAGCATACAGCCATGAAGAAGTTATACTCCTCGTCACCCTTGTGGTTGGGGTTCTGCTTCTGCTTCTCTGCACCAACGAGGGCAGCAGCAGCCGAGCGGTGGTGACCATCAGCGATATACATTGAAGGCATCTTGGCAAACTCATTAGTGATAGTCTGCATATCCTTATTGTCAGAGATCACCCAGAACTGATGACGGAAGCCATCAATAGGTGCAATGAAATCGTACTCGGGCTTGGTGGCAGCATAGCGCATAATCAGCTCGTTGAGCACCGCATTGTCAGGATAAGCAAAGAACACAGGCTCGATGTTGGCATTGTTCACACGAACATGCTTCATGCGGTCTTCCTCCTTATCGCGACGGGTCAGCTCATGCTTCTTGATGCGACCTGCCATATAGTCATCGGTATGGGCGCAAACTACGAGACCGTACTGCGTCTTACCGTTCATGGTCTGTGCATAGATGTAGTAATGTTCCTGCTCGTCCTGAACCAACCAGCCCTTATCCTGGAACATCTGGAAGTTCTCAGCAGCCTTCTCATAGACCTTGGGGTCATACTCACTGGTGCCTACAGGGAAATCAATCTCAGGCTTAATGATGTGATAGAGACTCTTCTCGTTATCGCCAGCCTCAGCACGGGCTTCCTCAGAATCCAACACATCATAGGGACGGCTCTCAACTTGTTCTACAAGCTCTTTTGGTGGGCGAATGCCACGAAATGGTTTTATTGTTGCCATAGGTTTATTTATGAAGTTTTAATTACGGACTGCAAAGGTAAGCATAAAAAACGAAAATGCAAAGAAATCTGTCATTTCTTTCCCTTATTAATAATGTAAATACCAGCTGTGGTCAATGTGGCAGCTACGGCATATTTCCATTGGAATTCCTCTGAGAGGCATAAACAGGACGTAACAGCGCCTACGACAGGAATCAGTGAGTTCCAGATAGCTATTTTTCCTACGGGATTACACGTCAGCAATTTGTTATAGAGCGTAAAGCCAATTGTGGAGATGCCAATAAGCATCAACAGATAGAAAAGGCCCAGCCATGTAACATGAGGTAACGTGCCTCCCATCAGTAATCCTGGAATCATCAACAAGGCGCCTCCGATACCAAGACTATAACCTGTACCCACAAATACATCCACACGCTTTCCAACGCCTCTGGTCATCAGACCTGCGAAGGCTCCGCATAAAGCATTAAGGATAATCATACCATCACCCAGAAGCGTGAAAGTACCACTTTCTGCACCTCCAAGATTGAGCGAAAGGATACCTGAGAAACCAATAGTACAACCAATCACCTTGCGAATGGTCAGCTTATCGCTCTTAAAGAACATACATGCCAGAAGGACTAGCACGAAAACACTCAGAGAATTCAGAATCGCGGCACGACTGCCTTGACTATGGGATAATCCAATATAGAAACAGGCATAATGCAGTGTTGTGTTCAGTAATGTGAAAAGCAACAGAAACAAGCTACTGCCAAGCAAACTGGATTTAGCTTCATCTTTTAATGAGAACGACCTGTGTGTCAATCGTGCAACGGTGAGGATGATAACACCCGAGATAAAGAAGCGTATGCCTGCAAACAGCATCTTACTACCAGTCATCTCGGTAGTTATCTCAAACTCATCGAACCCTAGTTTTATAAACGGATAGGCCCATCCCCACAAGAATGCTGCGGTAAAGGCGAAAAGAGCTGCCCACAATGGGCGTTGGAATATATTAGTTTTTGACATCTACTTCCTGTTGTCGTTCTTACATTTTATATTGTAACGACAGAACAGAATTTTTATTGTATAATAGCTCACGGCGAGAGTAAAAGCAATAACTAGGAGAAGTGCCCAGATAGGCGAAGAGAGCACCTTGCTCTGATTTATTTCCAACGAGCTGTCGGACGTCATCAGAAACAAAACCTACAATAATCATCAAAGCTGTTTGGATAATATTTATCTCACCCATAGAAAACAAAATTACAGAGAATAATACAGAGAATAACGTAGCTACGCCAAATCGCTGCCATCTAGACGCAGCCCATAGATATGAAGGCGCACCCAATATGGCGGCCAGAGCAGGGAAAACAACTATCCAGCACCAAGGACTCAAGAAGCCCAAGAAGGCGCAGGTAAAAGAGGTTATGGCATATAGGAAGGCACATCCGATAATGGCCAAAATGATTCTACTTGATTTTTCCATTTTAGAAATTATATTTAAGTTTGACAAATAATTCCGAGTTCTTTTTGTAGATAGTAAACATGCCGCTGTCAGCATGGAAATAGTCGTAGCCAATAATGGCATGTAACTGGTCGTTGAGCGCGTAATCAGCACTTAGGCGATTGAACACACCACCATTAGTCACGTCGATATAGGCGAAGGTCTGTAGCGCCAAGGTGTTGTGCAGCAGGTCCTTCGAGATACGGAGAGTCGAGAGCCCCGTATTTCGATGCTCGCCCAGCGCCACGTACTTATGCGAATACTGCGCCGAGAGCGTCCAGTCGTTACCTGCATACCAATCTAAACCTATCAAGGCATTCGTCGATGCGGCACGCGCTCCCCCACTCTGCAACTCGTCTAGATACTCAGCCACCTCGCCTCTTACTACAAATTTCCCCACAGGTATAGAAACATCGCCACCCAACATCGTCATGCGTCGATACTCGCCCACTCCATTGCAGATGACGGGCAGTTTATTCCATGTATGCAATGCCGACAGTGAAAAGTCGATGCCGCTAAGGAAAAATGACAACCTGCCACCATACTCCATATTATAAGCCTTGTGAACAGGTTCGCTGCCAATGGGAACAGGTCCTACAGACCAAGGATTTTCTGCGTCCGTAGGCAGGTCGAAGAAGCTGCTCACAGGTATTGCCACCGCCTCGACGCTCCATTTCTCTCGAGAATAGCGCAGTCGTAAGCCGCTCACAGGAATGCGGATATCGTCGTAGTCCTGCGCTAGGAACTCTGTATAGTCCATTGGTGAGATGATGTCCGTTAGGCGTAAAGCATCCGCCACACCCCACGTAATGATCTGTCGTCCTGCACGCACGTCCAAATGCTCATCGGAATAATAGGCATACGCCTCGCGTAACTGCAAGCCAGAGCGCTCCTTCAATATGGTGTTATGGATCAGGTTTGCCGATACGAACGCACCCGCATACCCCTTTTCTAGCGTCAGTTCGCCACGCACACGACTGCGAGACGACATCCAGTCATTTGGGGCCTTTATACGCACCGCATGATACGTATCCACGAACCCCTTCACACTGACGCGAAGGGAATCCTCGTCCTGCGCCGAGACAGGACGAGAAAATATGCACATTAAGAGTGCGAAAAGAATGAGAGATTTCATAAGCCTTTTTCTAGTTTTGCCACCGTAAACAGCGTTTTGTCCACCTTCACATCATACTGCGTGTTCTTCACTACGATGGTGGTGCTGTGCTCCGTCTGTACGTTCTTCATCTCCATCTTTTGAATGGTCCAGAAGCCCTGAATCTTTTTCACGTCCTGTATGTCAAGCACACGATGCAACTTGTTAAGTTTGTCATAATACTCCACATGGTCGGCTATCAGACAGTCCTGCCGAATCCATGTCACCTTGCGACTATAAATCTCGTGCTTATCTACTGGCACTGATTCTACCACCCAACACTTGTGATTGTTTCTCGTTTCTTCACGCAGCAACTTGTGCGTATCTTCATCTACGTGGCGCTGGCCCATATCGTCGTAGGTAAAATCAGTACCCATAAAATAGTCGGTCTTCGATGACGAGCCACTAATCCTTCGTGTCTTCTTCATCGCCGGTAGATAGAGCCACTTCGCATCCTCCTTACCGATTTCGTCGTAATCCCACGTCAGGAATCCTGTGCCCTTCACGTCACCCGGATAGGTAAAGAACATCATCTTCTTTGTGTCCTTTCCCTCGTCCATCGCCCACGACGTCACCTTCCTCTGTCGCGTACTGCCATTCTTCTTCCTGATCGTCAGTTCCATCTCGCCATAACGTGTGTCGCCGTCAGGACGGTCCCTTACTTTCTGAATCACATCGCGACCCGTCAGCTGCTGGGCGCTCATCTCACTTGTTGCCAACATGCAGACAACCAAAAACAACATAATCTTTTTCATAATTTCTGAAATTTAATGTTTAATCTTTAATGTTTCTCCTTTCCAAACACCTTGCACTTGCTCACCAATATAGGCGTCACTAGCAGATCTGCAGCCAATGCTGAGAGGATACCAATGATAGCCATCAGACCAAAGTTGATACACATGGTGCAGGCCGAAGTACAGAAACCAGCGAAGACAGCAGAGGTGATGATAGATGTAATGACGATGGCCACGCCCACCACACGGAACGTCCTGCGGATGGCCTCACGATAGTGCTGCGTGCGGTCGAACTCAAGTTTCGAGTGATTAATGAAGTGAATGGTATCGTCCACAGCCATACCCAGCATCATAGGCAGCAGTGTAGCTGTCATCATGTCGAGCGGCACACCCATCCATCCCATATAGCCACCTACGAAGATGGCAGGCATCATGTTGGGGATGAGTCCGATAAGTCCCACGCGGATGCTTTGGAAGGCAATCATTAGGATTACGCCGATGATGAGGATAGAAATGACGAACGACAGCATTTGACCACGCACCAAGTACTGCATCATCGTAACGTACTGCGGAATGTTACCTACCGTCGTAATCTTTGCCTCAGGAAACAGCTTCTTGGCGTCCTCTTGGATACGAGCCATCTCGCGCTCTACCTGTGCCGAGTTGAAGTCGGATATTTCGACCATCAAGCGCAGACGACGGTAGTCGTAATCCACCCAGTATTCCGACTCCGTGCCACCCGCATTCTCGTAGAGCAGTATCTCCTGCGCCACCTCTTCCTCCGTATCAGGCACACGATAGTAAGCCGTATCGCCATCGTTGAGCGTCTGGTTTAGGTCCTTCAGGATGTCGAGTATCGAGGTGGTGCGCTTGGTCAGGTTGTAGGTATTCACTTGTTGTTGCAACTCATCCAGTCGTCTTAGGTTCTCAGGCTCCTTGGCCTCGTCGTCGTTGGGCAGTTCCACGATGAGGTCGTAGGAATAGAGCGAACCCAACTCTGAGCGTCCTACGTCCATCACCTCTTTCACATAGGGCACGTCCTCGCCCATCGTGCGCTCGATGTCGAATGCTGCATCAATCTTCCAAAGACCCACGCACAACACCAAACATACCACGAGGAACGACCAGCCTATCTTCTTGGGATTCCTTAATACCACATCGCTCAGTTTAACCATTGCTGCTGTCCAGCGTGTGTCACTCTCATCGGTAAAGCCCTCCTTGGGTCGCTTGTTTTTGCCGAAGGATAATAATACGGGCGAGATAATCAGCGACGTCAAGAGTACGAACAGCACACTCATACTGCTGATGACACCCACGCAATGCATGGGGCGAATGGGGATAACGAGGAACGACAGCAGCGACACCAGCGTGGTGAAGCCACAGAAGAATACTGACCAGCCAATTTCCCTAAGCGTCTCAACGACTGCCTTGCGCCTCTCTCCGTGTATGCGCATCCGTCCGCGGAAGTAAGAAAATATGTGGATGTTGTAGGCAATAGCTACGGCGAAGGCCAGAATAGTAGGAATCATCAATACGGTGGAATCGACATACATCTTCGTCCACCCTGCGATACCATAGGTGATAAAGAGTCCTCCTATAACGGAGATGATCGGTGCCAACACGCCACGCAGTGAGCGTGTCATGCAAAGCATCACTAACATGCAGACAATAGTGGCAATCATCATCAGACGCCCCATCTCCTGACCGATATACACCGTCTTGCAGTTGGTCACATATGGCATACCTGTACCACGTGGATGAAGAGAGTCATAAGCGGGCTTCTTAATGATGTGCTCCACCTCCTGCCCCGTGATGATATCGGGCGATACAGTGCCCTGCTGCTTCCACACGCTGTCCTTGGGGAAGGTGCGTAGCTTCACCATAATCCACGATAATCTGCCATCCTGCGAGATGAGTTTGCGCGCCACGTGAGGCTTGCTGAAGGCACGCGCACGGACGCTGTCCATCGCTGCCGAACCGTTCTCAGGAATCTCATCAGGTACTATTTGTTCTATAGTCATACCTTCGTCGCTACCCACCATAAACTCTATGTCGGTGAGCGACGTCACCTTGTCGGCATACGACAGACTGTCCAGCAGTTCATTCGATAGCGCCCTCAGCGTCGCTAGGTTCTCCTGCGTAAAGTGGTTGTCGCATTGTGTCAGCACACCTACGTAGTAGTCGTTGCCAAAATGCGACTTAAACTCGTCGGTCATCACCAGCATGGGGTCGTCCTCGATGAAGTAGTCATCGAACGATGTCTCCTTCACCATCCGCTTCATGCCGATGACAGACACGATTATCACCAATGTGAAGATGCCCAACGTCAGCCAGCGCATCCTCAGCAGTTGTCCTGCAAACCGTGCAAACAACTCGTTAATCTGTTCAATCTTCATAACTCACAAATATTTAATAATGAACAATGTTCCAAAATGTTCACAAAAAAGAGAGGACCCGCATCCCTGCGAGTCCCCCTCATGAAACCTGAAATTAGAATCTTACCCATATTATTTTGCAAAACTATGGAAGAAGCAAGGATTGCCTTGGACGCTGAGTACAGGTCCTTCGACCTGCTGCGTCTTGGGGTCGTAAGTATAGAAGCCGTTAGCCTTGGTATTGGCGCTACCAAAGACCACAAGCCCCTTGTGCAAGCCGATGGCCATGGTGTGAGGATTACTGATTTCCATACCCTCTATGACCTTGATGCTCTTTGTCTTCAGGTCAATGATTACTGGTATATTGGTCATGCTGAGATAAGGGTTTGAAAGCGCGTTGGGGTCGAGTGCGTTCGAGTTTGCATAGGCATAGAGTTTGCCGTTGCCGCCATAACAAACAGCTGCCAGGAAGTCGGCATACGTCGTAGAGAGGCCCTCTACCACCGTCTGGTCGAATGCAATTGCGTAGTCTGGATCAATATCCGTCTGTCCTTTCTTAATACGTACGATACCTCCGCGGAAGCCAGGGATATAGCCAAATGAGCCGATACAATTAACGTAGATATCCTCGTCCTCGTCCAAGAAGATAGAGTTGGGTTCGATAGGACGGGTAGCAAAACAGAAACCGATGGACTCGTTGACGATGTGCTTCTCCAACTTATCTGTCTGGATGTCAATCATCGCTAGTTCGATGGTATTCTTCTCAGGCATCCACTGGGCGTTCATTTGGTTCAGACCCACGAAGAGCTTGCCGTCGCGGATCACCATAGCGCCTGGCGACACGTTGGTGGTGGGCTGCGCCAAACTGTTCAGGTCGATATCAGCAATCTTCGTCATCGTGGTGGGATTAAACGCCATCACGATGCCAATTCCCTGCATACTCACATAGGCCTTCTCGCTGTTCAGTTCTACGATATTGGCAGCAGCCGAACCAGCAGGAATCGACAGCGCCCCCTTCTTCACCCAGTTGCCCTTGGCGTCGAGGTTGTAACGGAGAATCTCAGCCTTCGAGTTGCCCATATAGTCGGGGAAGGTATAGATATTACCCGAAGATGCCACGATAGGTGTGCCACCAAAGCCAAAGGGAATTGCGTTGCTGTTATCGTAGGTTCCAGGAGTCATATCGCCTAAGCTCTGCAGATAGGCGCTACCGCTGCTGCCATCGGGATTAGTGATGCTAGTAGCAAAAATCACGCCAGTGAATTCGCCCTCGTTGTTGTCCTGAGTTGTGTTTGAGTCATCGTTGCTGCAAGCGCAGGTCAGCACCATCATGGCAGCCAACGCAAAATAGTTTTTTTTCATCTGATTAAATGTGTTTTTAATTAAATAATTATTTGAATAAATATCTCACTTTAAAGCCTATATAGCGACCAGGCAAGGGGCGGTTGAACTCAGACACCAAATGGCGATCGGTCAGGTTCTTAACCCTCAAGGTCAACGTCAGTCGGTTGTTATTGAAACTGTGCTCCAGGGCGGCGTCCATCGTGAAAGAGGTAGGAATCTTGCGCTCCTGATACTTGCTCACTTCGAAGTCATAGAAATACTCGTGGATATACGAGGCGTCGTAGAGCAGACGTGTGTTCTGTTCCTTGCCGCCAAAGAGGTTCTCCTTGTGGAGCTCTGCGCCGAAATTGCCCATCAGATAAGGCACGTTAGGGATGCGCAGGTCCTTCGTTGGATTGGCCACGTTGGTGCCAGGCACCGTCTTGCGCACGTCGCGCAGGTCCTGCCAAGTACCGTTGGCATAGAGATAGAGCAAGGGACAGACATCGCCCTTCAACTCGAGTTCCACACCTTTTGTTTGTACTGTACCGAAATTGCGATAGCGTGCCATCGTGGGGATAATGTCCGGGGTGAAGCGAATCATATCATCGAGCTCGTTCAGATAGCCAGAAAGCTCCATCTCCACCAGTCCGCCGTCGTCCTTCACATGGCGATACATCAGCCCTAGGTTTACACCCTTGGTTCGCTCTGGCTGCAAGGCTGGCGATGCTAGGATAGAAAAGCCGTTGCCTATGAGTTCCTCGCTAGTAGGGATACGCACCTCAGAGTTGAATGACGCCTTCACCATCCAGTCGTCAGTAAGACGATAGCGCATGGCGTCGCTGAAGCCAAAGTAGTTCTTCGAGATATCGACGGCCTCTGGTTCGCTGACGCTAAAGGTGTTGATGCTGCGTGAGGACGATGAGAAATAGAAGTGTTTCAGAGTGAAAGCATTCTGGAAGCGTCCGCCAAAAAGACTCAGGTCGTACGACAGCCCCGTAGTTAAGGTGTTCATCTTACTGGGGAAGTTTGCACAGAAGCCCAGCGCCTTGTCCATCAACGAGTCGTTGGGGTGCATCGACGTATGGTCGCCATAAAGGTTCAGATTGATGCTGTGGTGCTGGTCAATGGTGTAACCTAGGTTCAGTTTCAGCGTGGCTTCGTTTGTACGTGTGCGTCCGTCGCTGGGATATTTATTCTGCTCGCCGCCAAAGACCGAAGTAGGAGGCATCTCATTACCGTTCCAGTCGTAGCGATGCATCGCGGTGTCCTTCATGCCTGAATAGCCCAGTACATAACCGGCATCCATATCAAGGTCCAATCCATCAAGGAAAAAGTTGTCTTTCTTCAGATTCAGCGCTGCCACATAGCTAGACGAGAAGTTATAAGCTTCACGGATATCAATGTCGATGCCCTGAATCTCTTGTTTAGTGTGCATGCCAATGAGTTCAAGTTTCACCTCATCGAACCACCATTTCGTAGCTTTCACAGAACCGCCATATATAATTTTGTTGTACTGGTCGTGGTCACGCTCCACCCAGCGCCCGTCGATATTGTCGAGCCGCATCTTGTAGTTGTTCTTCGAGAACGAATAGGTGCCGCCCACACCAAATTGCAAACCACTTTTCTTGTCTGTACGCTTAATGACACCAGAGAGCTGGTGGGTGTTAAAAGAGCCAATCTCGTACGAAAAATCAAGGTAGAGGGGCGGATATTCCTTCGTCACCACGTTGACGGCACCCCCCAGAGCCGATCCGCCAAAGCGATAAGGCACCAAACCCTTATACACCTCGATGCGCTCAATCATATCGGTGGGCACATCGTTGAGGGCCACGAAATTGCTGAGTTGCGACATAGGAGCCTCGTCGATATACATGCCGATACGCTTACCCTCCAGTCCACGAACGGAGATTCGCGAGGCGCTACCCAGTCCGCCTGTGTTTCTGATGGTGACGCCCACGGTACGTGCCAGCACATCGTTCAGGTTGTTGGCTGTGCCCTGCAACTGGCGCTCGCCAATCACGGATACGGGCATGGCCGATTCCTTGAGCATCCTGAGCTTACTGCGACCCATCACCTGCACCTCGTGCAACTTAATGGGGTCGTTCGTTCTCAATGTGCTGTCTGGAGCGCTCTCGTCCACTTTTTTCTCATTGTAGGCCAAATCCTGCGCCCAAGTTGTCAGGGCTGCAAACAGGCAGAGCCCTACGCCTAAAAAACATCTTTTTACCATTGTATTAATTATATTTTGTATAAATTCTGCTGCTAAAAACTGTAAAACGAACAAAGTTTCAAATTGTTCATAAAAAAAAGAGGACCCGCATTACTGCGAGTCCCCTCTGTCTCTTGATGCCGAAGCATTCCTATGTATTCTTAATCGTTTCATCTATTGTCTTTATTTTCGGCTGCAAAGGTATGATGATTTCCTGATATGTACAATACCTAAAACTGACTATTTCGTATTAATTAGTGTGCGCCACCCTCCAAACTCAAACTGGATGTAGTCCTCAATGGCGCGTCGTATCTCGTCGGCAGGCAGATTGTGCTTGATGACCTCAGAAATGAAACTAAACATCCACACCGTATGCACATGATAGGTGAAGGGCGTCTGTGTGACGCTGTACTCTGGGTATTTGCGTTTAAACTCATTCATAAACGCCAGGACGAGTTGCGTGCACTCATCCGTGTAGGTGTCGATATAGTTCTCGAGCGAGGAGCCCTGCGACTGATAAAGCAGCAGTTTCAGCTCGTCGCGGTGGTTATTGATGAGCAACATATATTCCTTCACGTGGTCGCCCATCATCCCGTTGCTCTGACCAGTGGCATTGCAGAGGAAGTCCTCCTGATCCTTCACGTTATGATGTTCGCGCATCATACGTTCCAGCTCAGCGATGAGCGGACCCACGATATAACGAAATAACTCGTCCTTACCCTTAAAATAGTTATAGATGTTACTCACACCTATGCCCGCCCCTGCCGCTATATCGCGCATTGAGGTTTTGGCGTAGCCTTTCTTCAAGAAAATCCGCTTGGCCACCTCTACAATCTTTTCGTGTGTATAATCTTTTTTTATCTGCATAGAAACAAATAAGTCTGGAATCTATAGATTAAATAAAGGTGGTTGATCGTCACCGACTAACCACCTCATTAAACTAAACAAATACTAAAATGTGCTCGGCTTTTTGTCGCTTGCTTACTTGCAAGAATAATATACCTGTGATTATAAGCTAGGCGAGATGGCGGCTATCCATGCCTCAATGCGCGTGTCTGTCTTGTCATCCTCATTGATGTCATCCAGAGGAAGGCCGATAAACTTACCGTCAATCACTGCCTCTGAGTCATCGAAAGTGTAGCCGTCAGTCTCCACGCAGCCAACGAACTTGGCACCGCTGTTTTTAATGCCATTGTAGAGTTCACCCATGCCACCCACGAATGTGTCGCTGTATGAAGAGCAGTCGCCACAGCCAAAGATGGCGATGGTCTTGCCACTGAGGTCAGCACTTTGTAGCGTCTTCAGACCGTCGTACCAGTCATCCTGCAATTCTCCTGCGCCCCAGGTCGAGGTACCAAGAATCAGGTTCTGGTTAGCGGCCACGACATCAGCGGTCAAGTCCTGTACATTTAGGGCTTCGCAGCCCAGTTTAGAGGCAATCTTCTCTGCAATAGCCTCGCAAGTTCCAGTCGAGGAACCAAAAATTACAATAGTTGCATTCATTACTTTATCAATAATTATGTGGTTAATTTCGTTTGATACACTTCCCATCGCACTTCCCGTTACATTCGCACTTACTCTGTTTACGTTTGCAATAACGCTCGCATTGTGCGCAGATGTCGTAGCCGAGCATGGCGCCGAGGATAAAATCCTCTTCGGGCGTAAGTTGGTTGAGCGGACGTGTAACGATGAGTCGGATAGCATCCAGACACTCGCGTCGTCCGAAATACATATTCAAGTTCTGCTGTCCGGCGGGCTGTAACACATAGGGAATGCCTTGACTCTCTAATCGTTCTATGGCCTGTTGACCATATTTCTTATTACAGGTGAACAGCACCATCTGTCGCACGCCCTTATTCAGTTCGTAGATGTGGTTCATCAGTACCTTGAGCTCTGTGGGAATTGCTGTCGTCGTTTTCATTTCTTATTGTTTCTAATCACAGTGCAAAGGTACGGCAAACAAATAAGGTGCGCAATACCTAAAAACGAGTGTTTTAAATGTTGCGCACCTGTAAGTACCTGTAAAATCTGGTTAATCAAAAGTAGGTATTCGTTCTTTGTTTTAATGGGATGATACGCTTGTCTGTCCCTTCTATATTCTGTTTTTGACGATGGACAGTGGACACTAATGACAGTGGTTTTTCATAAACTCATTGCGTATAATAGAAAAAACTGCTCCCATACAAAATCGTATAGGAGCAGTATTACGTTAAATAGAGATTCTGTTATCTAAAGACTTCTTTGTCATCAAAGCCTTCGGAATCAAAATCGAACCATTCAGAACTACTATCGCCCATTGAGCGGACTACTTCGCCGCTGGTCTGCATAAGATGACTCTGATGTTGCAGCAGGACGACCTGCATGGCTGGTTTTATATATTCTTTTTTCATTGTATTATCCTTCATTTATTTTATTACTACCTTTTTACCATTTACGATGTACAGACCCTTCTTGGGATTCTCTACCTTGCGACCTTGCAGGTCGAAGGCGTCGCTGGTCTTATTCGTGAGATTCGTGTTCACCTCAATAATACCCGTGATGTCCTCGTCATCGCCGAAGTTCAGCGTAAATTGGCGGGCGGTCTGAATGCCACCGTTGGCAGGAATCTCGAAGTATGCACGACATGCGCCGAGTGCCTTACCGTTCTCGATGGTGCGGTCGGTCTTAGCGTAGCCCAGTCTGTTGCCGGAAGACAGCAGCAGGATGTCGTTGCGGTTCTTGTTGGTAATCTCCAGCGGAGCGTAGTTACCACGGAACGTACCGCCCGTGAACTCCACATTGTTTGAGGTATTGTTGATAGTCACGGCGTTGAACACGGGGTTTACAAGGTCTTCACCCGTATTGTCCCACTTAATGATGAATGGCGTGCCAGCAGTAATCGTAGCTGGAGCATCGCTGAAGTTCAGCGTCAGCACGCCGTCAGCAAGTTCAGATGTCTCGTCGTTGAGAACCTTTGCCACTACGTTATCTCCAGCAAGCACGCTTCCTTCAATCGTCACGTTGAAAGGCAAGCACAGCGTGTTCCAGTCGCCATCCTTGTAGAGGGTACGACCCAAAATGGTGACGTTCACCTCTGCGCCATCATTGCAGTCAATGGCTGTTGTGTTGTCCACAGCCTCTGAACCGCTATTGTAGAGAGCGATGTCCGTACCATCGATGGTGGTGAAGGTGCCCTCGCTCCATCCGGTCTCGTCGTTGTCGAGGATGCCCTGCACCTGCCACTCGTATTTTGTCTCGGGCGTGAGACCTGTGATGGTCAGCGGACTGGTGACGTTGTCAACATTTGTCCATGAGCCTATGCTCTTGAATGTGATGTCATCGACATAAAGATAATACTGGTAATCTGAATAATAGTTGATGGCTACATATTTTGTTCCAGTTGGCAGGGTGCAGCTGTACTTAACCCAGTCTTCAGATTCGGTTATTATTTCATCACCAAAAGTGAAGTCGGCCACATCATTGCCAGTAGTAGAATAGCCCACCTTGAATTTTTCACCAGCACCATATCCTTTATAGTTGAATTCCATGCTCAACATGTCGTTCAGTTCTGGTGAAATCAGGTATTGGTTGTAATCATCGGCATGATTATACGATGAGAATCTGAAACTGTAATTAGAATCGTCATAATATATGCCATAACCATCTTCATCTGAACTATTCTCATCATTGTTGCTGATGGTAGTCCAATCAGCAAATGTTGCTTCATTCTCAAAGTCCTCAACAGTTTCCAATGATACTGCATAACGAACATTGTAGTTCTCCTGGAATCCCTTCCAACTGAGGGTGGCTGTGGTGGACGTAACTACGTTGGCCAACTCTTCTGGAGCATCACTGGCAGAATGTGTGGCGAATGTGCATGTGGCAGGATGGCTGTAATCATCTTCTCCATAAATGCTCAACACTTGCACCTTCACAGTAGTTTCTGCGGTGAGGACTGTTATTGTGTATTGTGTTTGGTTCACCATGACGGGCGTGCTCCATGTCTCGCCATCATCGGTACTCCATTTCACCTGCCACTGCGTTTCAGTATTGAATGCCTCCCAAGTTAGCGTGGCAGAAGTCCGGGTAATATTGTTGACAGCCAGATTGATGGGAGCATCGTAAGGACGCAGCGTCTTGCCATTGAGTAAGTGACCTTCGACAACTCCAGAATAGACAACATCATCGGCAATAAACGACTTTCCCGCTGCTATTTCTGCACTTATATTGTCGAAGCTGCTGGCATAGAAACTGTCGGAGAGGCTAGACCAATTGAGGTACAAACGACCGTCGACAGCAGTACCGTTGGTGTTCGTAGCGCTGAAAGTTCCGCCATTAAATTGGGTAGTTGACGATAAAGTACAACCTTTGTTAGAAGAAGCGATGAACTGTCCGCCATTGACGGTGAGATTACCACTATAGGCATGGGCGGAACCATCGTCACAGGTATTGCTAACGGTGAGCTGACCATCATTAAGCATCACTTTACCATGAATGGCGGCACTTGTGGTCACGCTGGTGGCGTTGACTGTACCTCTGTTGATAGTGAGGTTATTAACATCGATAGCAGCATATCCATCAGACGTGTTGGTAGCATTGATGTTACCACCGTTGACGACCATGTTGTTACCATCGATGGCATTACCATATGCGCCACATGTCAGGGTAAGACGGCCTGTGCCTGCGCTCTGTCCAAAGATAGTCAGCGTATAGTCATCACTAAATCGGATGCCATAGCCGCAAAGTTCTGTGTTATTGACGGTCATCTCTGCTCCGTCTGCAAGGATAAGGTTCACATCGCCATTAAGAGTGATGGCATTTGAATACGTTTTGGTGCTGGTGAAATCGATGGCGCCCTGAGCTACGTACCAGCCAGGAACAAGCTTGGTCTCGCTGCCATCAAACGGAGATGCCATAACGGTATGCTGATCGCCATTCTCGTCAATATAACTGACGCTGACCGTTTCAACCCATGTGGCGGTGTATGCACGGTCACCTGTAGAACCGGTTGTGATAGTCACTTTGTATGTAGGGTCTATCAGACCAGTGCCCGTCCAGCCAGCGAACATATAGCCATCTTTGACGGGGACGTTGAGGGTGAAAGTTGGGGTATCGGCGGTGTATTCACTTAGGTTGCTCTTGCCTGCAGGAAGCTCACCGCCGTCAAGATCGTAAGAGATGGTATAGGGAACTGGGGTCCACTTGGCATATAAGGTCATGTCTCCAGTGGAGCCCATGGGAATAGAAGTCACAGCATCACCAGTAAACGCATCGTTGGTATACCAACCTTCGAAGACATAGTGATTTTTGACGGGTTCACAGAGGGTGAAGGTTGGCGTCTCTACGGTGTAACTGTCGGGGTTGCTATCGCCTTCACGAAGTGCGCCACCATTGAGCTCGTAAGAGATGCTATAGTCTATTATATCCCAACTGCCATCTACAATCACATCCTCATCGGGCATAGTGAAATATACGCCTTGGAGTTTGCCTGCGCTGAAGGTATAATCGTTGAATTTGTAGCCTGCACGGTATGAGTGACTATAGAATAATAACACGGGGTCGCCGTTTCCATAGTATTTCACGCTGCCATCGACATAGATGAGTCCACCGCCGGTGTAGGCCATGATGCGGCTGACGTTATAGGTCGTATAGTTACCGGTAAGGGAGGTGTTGACGGTGATGTAATCGCCTGCAATGATGCGGCGGCGCTGCTTGCCCTGAGCAGTGCCGAGGGCAGCAGTGTAGTAGCAGTTAGTGATGGTAGGCGCATTGCCTCGAGCAAAGGTGGCGCTCTCCGTGTCGCCTACTGTAACCTCAGCGGGATTGAAGAGCGAGTTGGTAATGGTGAGCGTGCCGCTGTTGTAGCCCACGAAGCCAGCACAGTGAGTAGTGTTGGTGCCTATCAGACTGCCAGTAAAGGCGCATCCCTCAATGTTGATGGTGGCGTCGTTCAGCGAGCCGCCCACAAATCCGGCATGAAAGCCCTCGCCAACAACGCTACTATTGATGGTGACGGTGCTGCGACAGTTGCGGATTGCTACGTTGCCGATATGATTGGCGATGAAACCTGCAGCGTATTTGTACGAGGTAGTGATAGTACCGCAGACGCGCAGATTCTCAATCGTACAGCCATCACCCACGTAGCGGAAGGGGGCGGTATAATCCTCTGTGGCGGTGTAGTCGAAGGTCAGCGTGTAACCTTGACCGTCGAAGGTGCCGCAGAAATCGTGGTCGCTCGAACCCGCCATGCGGCTCACTTCAATGTTTGCGCCCAGCTTCACAGTCTTACCGCAGAAGTGGTTGTAGGTGTCGTTATTCTGCAGGGCATCGCAGAACACCCCCCACCCTTCGGCATTGTTAATGATATAGGTATCGTCGCCATTATCCGTAAAGGCGTCCTCTGCCCACGCCGTCATGGCGGTGAGCACACACAAGAGCAGCATAATAACTGCCCGCTTCATTGCGTTGCCTGGCATCTTGCACGGGCAGGCAATGAATGATTCAAATCTTTGTTTCATTCTTGCTTTTTATGCTTATAGTTGATTTTTCGGGGTGCAAAGGTACATATTTCGCGCGAAAATAGTGTTCAAAATTTACAACAAGTGTGATATTTCCACTAATTAAGAGCAAAAAATCCGCTATTTTTCACACATTCCACTTTTACGATTCCAACAACATCCTCAAAAATCATCGAGTTTTTCGAAGTTCTGATACCAAATAAGGTAAAAGTCGTCATGGTCAAAATGAAAGGACACAACTTCCCATTTTGCGAGGCACAACTAGGCCAATTACACAGAACAACCTAGGCAGTTAACAGTATTTTTCATGTTTTTCGCCAAAAACGTTTTGTATTTCCGATTAATTTTGTATTTTTGCAAACCAAATAAACCAATCACCAATAAATATTAACTGATATGAATACTATACCTTTTGAATTCTGGCTGGTGCCCATCGCATCAATCGTGGCACTAGGAATGGCTTTCCTTTTCTTCCGTAGTATGATGAAGGCCGATGAAGGCACACCGAGAATGCGCGAAATAGCAGGACACGTGCGCCGTGGCGCTATGGCTTACCTGAAACAGCAGTATAAAGTAGTACTGATAGTATTTATTGTGCTGGCCGTGATTTTCTCTATCATGGCTTACGGCTTCGGCGTGCAGAACCCCTGGGTGCCGTTTGCCTTCCTCACAGGCGGTTTCTTTAGTGGCTTGGCTGGTTTCTTCGGCATGAAGACAGCCACCTATGCCTCTGCGCGTACAGCCAACGCAGCCCGCAAGAGTCTGGACGGCGGATTGAAGATTGCCTTCCGTAGCGGTGCCGTGATGGGTTTGACGGTGGTAGGCTTGGGACTGCTGGACATAGCTGTTTGGTTCTTAATATTGAACCAGTTTGATGCCGACGGACTGATTTCTATCACCACCACGATGCTGACCTTCGGAATGGGTGCATCAACGCAGGCGCTGTTTGCCCGTGTGGGTGGCGGTATCTATACGAAGGCTGCCGACGTAGGCGCAGATATCGTGGGTAAGGTGGAGGCCGACATCCCCGAGGACGACCCAAGAAACCCCGCCACAATTGCAGATAACGTGGGCGATAATGTAGGCGACGTAGCCGGTATGGGTGCCGACCTGTATGAGAGCTATTGCGGCAGTATCCTTTCTACAGCTGCCCTGGGTGCCGTGGCCTTTGCCGCTTCTGGCGAGATGCAACTCAAGGCCGTGATAGCCCCGATGCTGATTGCTGCTGTGGGCGTGTTCCTGAGTATTCTGGGCATCTATCTGGTGCGCACGAAGGAAGGTGCTACGATGAAAGACTTGCTCCGCTCGCTGTCGCTTGGCACGAATGTGAGCGCCCTGCTGATAGCTGCTGCTACCTTCGGCATCCTCTACATGCTGCAGATAGACAACTGGCTGGGACTCTCGTTCTCAGTCATCACGGGTCTGCTGGCTGGTGTCATCATCGGACAAGCCACGGAATACTACACCTCACACTCCTATAAACCCACGCAGAAAATCTCCGAGGCAGGTCTTACAGGCTCAGCCACGGTCATCATCAAGGGTATCGGCACAGGTATGATGTCAACCTGTATCCCCGTGGTAACCATCGGCGTGGCTATCATGCTGAGCTACCTCTGCGCTAACGGTTTCGTGATGGATATGAACGCAGAAGCCCTGTCGCAGGGTCTCTATGGCATCGGTATCGCTGCCGTGGGAATGCTCTCTACGCTGGGTATCACGCTGGCTACCGACGCCTACGGACCTATTGCCGACAACGCAGGTGGTAATGCCGAGATGAGTGAACTGGGCGAAGAGGTGCGTCATCGCACGGATGCCCTCGACGCATTAGGTAACACCACGGCTGCTACGGGCAAGGGCTTTGCCATTGGTTCGGCTGCCCTCACGGCATTGGCCTTGCTGGCTTCCTATATCGAGGAGGTGAAGATTGCGATGCACCGCTCTGGCGACTTCATCGTGAACTTGGCGGGTCAGCAGATTGACGCGATGAACGCCACCATACCCGACTTCATGAACTACTTCCAGGTGAACCTGATGAACCCCCGCGTGCTAGTGGGAGCCTTCATCGGCGCCATGGCAGCCTTCCTGTTCTGCGGACTAACCATGGAGGCCGTGGGACGTGCTGCCCAGAAGATGGTGGAGGAAGTGCGCCGACAGTTCCGCGAGATCAAGGGCATCCTTGAGGGTACAGGTACCCCCGACTATGGTTCTTGCGTAGAGATCTCTACTCGCGCTGCTCAGCACGAAATGATTATCCCGTCGCTTCTGGCTATCGCCATTCCTATCGTGGTAGGTTGTGTGCTGGGAATAGCCGGTGTGCTGGGACTGCTGGTTGGCGGACTGTCGAGTGGATTTACCCTCGCCGTGTTTATGGCTAATGCCGGT
>Ga0265298_10000270_pt1 | contig 80986 bp, 60 predicted proteins | sample AusTroGonzalo_MG_3_FD_193486 | JGI IMG/M metagenome (GOLD analysis project Ga0265298, IMG submission 193486) | Bovine rumen microbial communities from tropical cattle in Woodstock, Queensland, Australia - Gonzalo_01 | ecosystem: Host-associated > Mammals > Digestive system > Stomach > Rumen ... | reverse complement strand
TCTAATTCCATCATAATCATTTTGAAAGACCGCCACTTCGTGCCCCATTCTCTCCAATATAGTCTGAAGAGCGTATGCCTGAAGAATGCCACCATAGTTTGCATGTAGTGGTAATGTAAGAATGCCTATTTTCATTTTCAAATTTTTGATTTAACGAACTTAATGACCTTCTTCTTTTCGGTAAAATCAATCCCTATAAACCAGATTGCAACAAGCACACAAACTGCAGATAAGAGAACAAGGAACCCAAAGCGCATACATATATTGATAGGCAACAAGTCTTCTCTCAAATAGAAAAACAAAGGCAATATACAAGATGCAGCAGTTACCTTAATGCACGGAACGAAAACACTAATTATATCATTCCATGTATAGTCCACTATCTTTATTATTAATATCGGCTTAACTATCAAGGCAAGAATAGCATAGCTAACTAATGATACCCACGCATACACCTCTGGAGAATAGCCCAAACGGAATAATAAATATACAACAGGAAAGCTGATGAACAAAACTGTTGGTGATATCATTGCATTTTCCCGAATTTGTCCTTTCGCATACAAAGCTGTATAAAAAGAAGAATCAAACACTTGGAATAGACTTGCAACAATAGTCAACTGAAGGAAAATAACAGAATAAGGAGGAACTTGACCTAGCCATAATTTCAACAATTGCGGTGCAACAAGAAATATCGGCAAAGCCAACAAAAGCATCATATAATACGAATACTTTGTTGAGGAAAGCAATAGGCTCTTACTCCCATCATAATCTTCTACAGCATAACGTTTGACAATCTGTGGAGTTGCTGCAGTTCTGAAATTTGTTATGAAATGAAAAGCGGCCATATTTACCTGATTTGCAACAGCTCTTGCAGTTACAATTGCCGGGCTGAAAAACATATTTAAGAGTATAATCGACCCCTGATTTTTAAGTGCTAATGCAGAATTTGCGAATAGATTCCATACAGAATAGCCTAACACTTCCTTCATGATTGCCCTATCTAATATAAGGCTTGTTCTTGTCTCATCAAATTTCTTCATACTAAAAATACCATAGAATAAAGCCAATATAAGAGAAACAAGACCCATTAGAATAGAATATAACACGAGTTTATCGATTCCACCAATATCTAGCATATAAACTATAGCCAATCTTAATATCACATCAACAACTCCTATGTATGCATATATCCCCATTTTCTCATGGCTAATAATAGTAGCAGTATAGGGAACCTGTATGAGATGAAATACTGCAGTTAATATAGAGAGATGATATGCTATTACTGCTGCATCAAACCTTTCTGCAGGAATGACTAACTTGTTGTAGACGAACCACAATCCTATGGTTTCCAGCAAAAAGACAATACCTGCAGCCAGAATCAAATGAGCAGTAACTATTGTAGAGAATGTCTTCTTTAACTTATCAAAATCACCACGGCCTAACTCAAATGTCAAAAATCTAGAGGAGCCTGTTGCCAGAGCCGCATTGAGGAATGACAATAAGCCTACTACACCACCGACAGACTGGTACAAACCAAAATCATCAACCCCAAGAACTTTTAGTACTACTCGCGATGTGTATAATGAGATGACTATCGTCACTATCATGCGGAAGTACAAAAACAGGGTGTTTTTCGCTATTGTCTTATTATTGGATTCCATCAAGAACTAATCGTTACTAAAACGACCTACGGTTCTTCTTTGCACAAGAAAACAACGCATGAACTATTGGATTCTTTTTGTGAAAGTATAGCCAATATGCTATTCTGTTCTTAAAACCTGCTGTACTTAGATAATCTACAAATCCTATTCTAAAATTACTTGATTTTTGTTTATTGATCTTAACCCAAAACTTTATAATCCTGTCAGTCTCAGCATCAAATTTCCAGTCAATCCCATGCTGATACCCTTGCGCTTTATATGCATTAAGCGTTTTGTAAATTCCATCTTTCAGCGAATAGTTCTGCTTAAACTCTGGCACTAAAGCCTTCAACTTAGCATTACTGTTTATTGTATCAATCGAGCGACCTCCTAATATCTCTCCTGCTCTGTTTGGCAGTTCCTTGGCATAAAACTCACTTGACACATCCACAGTAATAACATCTTTATGAAGATACTGTGACAATACATCCAACACATCTCTAAATGTCGGAGCTTCGTCACCACACACATTAAAGGCCACCCCGTATGCCTTGGGATTACCTATTAGCCCTACAACACCTACAGCGAAGTCTTCTACGCGAGTCATATTGCAACGGTTCTTACCCTCGTTCCAAGTAATAATAGGTTTTCCGGCAAGGATTCTTGCGCATAATGTCCAGTGATAGCCGTATGCGGGAGAAATCCCATAAGGAATACGAGTATCACCATACGTTACGCAGGGGCGAATAATTGTGTAATTCACTTCACTCCCCTTAAACAGTGACTCTATTTTCTGTTCACTTGCCCATTTATCAACACTATACTTCCAGATATGCAGCACCTTCTTGGATTCCTCGTCTGCCATTTGTCCGTTCAGGCTTGCAGTATCGTACACGGCACAGGAACTAATATAGAAATACTGCTTCGTGTATTTCATATAGAATCGGGCACTCTTCTCCGTCTGTGTGTCAGTATAACACAAGAAATCCATAACGGCATCAAAACTCCTTCCTTCCAAAGCCTTTGCTATGGTCTGATGGTCATCTTTATCTGCCTTAACAAGTTCCACTCCTTCAGGAATTCTTCTTTTTCCTCGATTGATCATCGTGACAACAATTCCCTTCAGTAAGGCTTCAGCTGTCACTGCAGTACTGAGGACTCCTGTCCCTCCTATTATTAACAGATTCATATTCACTGTTATTTATACCATTTTACATTCTCTCTAATAACCTTTGCTGGTACTCCTCCTACAATGCTATGTGCTGGTACGTCTTTTGTCACCAACGCACCTGCAGCTATAATCGCACCATCTCCTATCGTCACACCCTTTAAGATTGTAGCACCTTGACCTACCCAAACGTGATTGCCAATCTTTATTGGTTCAGATATATTGTATCCCTCATGTTCGATTGTATGCCCGTCATAAGAGCGAATAACAACATCACGTCCACAAGTGAAATCAGAACCTATCTCAACTACATCTCCAGCTGTAATCTGCACATTTTCATTAATAAAACCACCTCTAAGGATTAATTTGCCTCTAGGAGAGACCCTTATATAGCTATTCCCGAACATCGTAAAGGATCCACGTATTACTAACTCTGCATCACGTTCTAATAACACTCTTGTCTCCATACGTGCATGCCTCAACTGCTTAACTCCTGTCGTTAGTGACGCATATAGTTTTAAGCACGCATTCTTTTCTAGTTGGATAACCGTTCTACTTTTGTTTAAGAGAACAGACCTGCCTTTTCTTTCGACCTTCGAAGAAAAGAAATTATAATATAAAAACGTCAACCATTGGTTAGACGACATGCCTAAAGACAATATCAGTCTACATATAGCAGCAATTGGCCTTAACTTCTGTTTTAACAACCTATTCGGAGATGGTGAAGGAAAATATTTTGCAGCAACCTCTTCAAAAGGCGAATTATTCAAATCTGCAAAAAAAGCATCGCGATTGGGATTAGATGGCGACAAAGAAGATTCCATCGCCGGATTTCCACTTCTTGCATCATCCATTGTGAACTGTCTCCATTCTATATCGCCTTTTATAGCATCAAATAGTTTTTGACCTTTTTCAGAATTGACCATCACAAGCGATGTACCCTTATCTTGATCCATAGATTTATCCAAAGTTTCAATACCCCAAAAATCTGCCAATGTTATATCTGCTTTCTGAGGGAATCCCTTGAACTGGCATTCATAACAGGAAGGTCTTGTAAAAATGCCAGCTTGTAAGTATCCAACAAAGAATAAGTCGTGCCAACGGTCTTTACAATACTCTTGCCCATTCTCAAAATTGACTCGTAATGAAAAATTATGCCATCCCCATTTTTTGTTCTTGAACTTTATTCCTGTCGCCTTTGCCCCATATTGATTCTCTAACATTTCCATATATTTCAAGAAAACTTTGGGGGAATTCACCCCACGACATATAAAATCACAAGTATAAAGATTATCCCATTCTTTACCTACAAAGTTATACAAAGCATGTATTTGACAAGGGGTACCGCAAAAAAACACAAATTTTCCTTCTTTTAAAAGTTTGCGTATCTCTTTATAAACGCCTTCTGAGTTACTCTGCAAATACTTACTGCTTCGAATCTCTGGTAATCGTGCTGGATTATTATCAACTATTTGCGATACTGTATGATCCGAGTTATAAACAGCTCCGCCAACAAATGCTTGTTGTTCATACATCTTATTAGCTAACATGGAATGTATTCCACCCGATGTTGAATCTAGTCGTATTTCTTCGTCTTTAGTATAAGCAGCATAAACATTCGGTTCAGAATTTCTATTAATATGATTCGCTTTGTTGATTATCGGGCACACCTTTTTGCAAAGCCCACAATCCACACATTTCTCCATATCCACTTCAGGATACCAGAAACCTTCATTGTCGGTTTTAAAAGTTATCGCCTGCTTGCCGCAGATATCGCCACAGGCATTACAGCCGCAGCAATCTATTTTATTTTGAATATTTATCACAAAACTGTCACTTTAAAAGAATTTACTACACTGCCATTAGCAGCATAAAGTGTCACTACTGTTTCACCAGACTTTTTTCCTGTGATTTTATGCACAACCATTTGGGAACTATCACTTAAATACTTTGTGTATGATAAAACTCCATCATCTTCAATTTCAACATTGAATGCTTTGTTGGGACATCCCTCATTAAACATTGGATTAATAAAAAAGGAGCCTTTCACTTGTAAAATAACATTTTCATGAAAAATAGATATACAAGGTTGATTATCCAGGGCTTCTGCTTTTACCCAATCTATATACATATAACCGTGGTGATCTGTTGTTTTTTCTCCAGCCTTTATGTTAAAACGAATATCCTGCGGGTAATAGAAACCAATATTACCTTCTGCGTCAATTGCTCCTAAATCAGCAGCGTTATAACTAATAATCGGCATGTTATCTACAAAATATGTAATTGTTTCTTTGTCCCATTCTGCAGTATATATATGCCATTCTGTAGGGTCTACTATTGAAATAAAATCTTTTGATTTATAATATTTCCCTTGATAATAAAGAGTCCAATTCAATTTCAAAAACTTCTCATTAAATAGGTCTGGTGTTTCTGATGTACCAACATGTAGATGTGTTGCAAATGTAGACAAATGAGAACCTGCAGGTATTAAAGTTCCATCTTTTGATATTTTGTCTTCCCGAGAAACACCTGCACTCGCTTCCATTATATCCATTTCATGAGCATAAGGCCAAGTGTTGTTTTGACCAAACGTCCAAAAGCAGAACGGGAAAACACCATCTTCTATTCCTTTTGAAACCTTAATCTTTGCACTTATTCTTCCTTCAGTCATAGCAAAATAATCACAGGTACTAATATATGGAGCCAGATATTCAACAGGAGCAATTTCCCCGTTACTTTTTCTATAAGTCCCATCCTCTTCTGAAGCCGTTTTTGAACAATCTAACACAAGGCAACCATGATCAACATATACATTTTTATCGTTGGTGATAAACCGAGATTTATATCTTCCTCCATAAGCAGGTTTCTCTTGAGAGTGAAATGTCCATACGTTCCTGTCTACTTTATCAAAATCATCATAAAATATAATCTCAAATTGCTGTTTAGCAGAATTACTCATAGAACTAAGACATGATTTGGAGCTATAGCTATTATAACTGGGTTGCTTACCAAATATAGATATCGTAACCTGCAATAATAAGCCAAATAATACGCCGCCTCCAACAATGATCTTTCTTTCAAAAAAAAGTTTCTTGACAGACTTCATATTAGGTATTCTTTTCGACCAAAGAAGCTCTGGTTATACAAAAACTCAGTTGCTTACCTAAAGACGGCATATAGCCTGACACACTCCCTAAGAATGATTTTTGCCCAAAGTGCGACAAGGAAGCAGGACGTGAGAGTATCAAGAAATGATACCTCAAAGTGGGGGAATTTGACAATAAGGCATTCAATGACATCGCTGCTGCCATGTACGACAGAGAGGATGAGATACTCAACTACTTTGTGAACCGATCCACCAATGCTTCAGCGGAATCGCTCAATGCCAAAATCAAGGACTTTAGGGCTCAGCTAAGGGGTGTCATTGCCAAGAAATTCTTTATCTTCAGACTGGTCAAGATCTTTGGCTAATCCACGCAGTCATGCAGGTGACCCTTCAAATCTAAAGATAACAACTATAAATCAAAAATTCAAATAATGAGGATACTTTACTTCATTTGTATCAAAAAAGGAATTATCTATCAACCTCTTATTTTGAGCATAATATAGCAAATAGCCATAAATAGACTTCTTTAAATCACTTTTTGTATGATTATAACCTTGAACCTTACACACAAAATGAAAAAGATTATATAAATAATTGATCAGATCTTCATCTCTTAATGCTTGTGATATTTCAAGTTCAAAAAAAGAGAATTCCTCAGATGATATAATGTGCTTATCTTTCAAATAGCACAGATATGAAAAATACTGCAAAGTCTTATCTAATTTCCTTTCCAGTTCTCCTCCATCATGAAAATTTTCTGTATATACAAACTTACCATATTGTAACATATAAACCATCCCGCAGATATCTTTATCAGACTTCATCTTGTTGATAAGTGGTTCGATATATGACGATCTCTTAATCTTATTTGAACGCTTATACTCAAAAAAACTCAGAACAAAACCAACTAGCGCCACAAAGAAAGTCAACAATTCGGCAATACGTCCTAATTCCATGCTTTTTATATTTATATGACAATTTTGACAGCTAGTTAAAAAAAAGGCGGCTAGTGTTGCAGAGAGTGTTAGGATTTGTTGCGAGCAATAATCGAATCAGCGACAGCGGTGAACTTTGATAAATCAGCCTCGTGTAAGGGATCATACATATTCATATCACCAACAACCCCAACCCCTTCTTGTCCTTAAGAAGGGGCTTCGAACCACTCCCCAAACCCCTCGCCAATCATTGGCAAGGGACTTAACCGCGACATTTGATGATTTTAGCTGAGGCCGAGGAGGGGCTTGAGCTGGTCTTCCTTGTGGAAGATCCAGACAGTGGTGCCGAGGAAAGCGAGGAAGAGGAAGATCAGTACCATCCGGGCACGCTTGGGACCGGCCTTCTTGACGGGAACGGTGGCACGCTGGATCGTGGTGAAGGCAGGGGTCTCCTGCTGCACCTTCGCCTCGGCGGCAAGGAGCTGGGCTGAGGCGGTGTTATAGGCGTTGTACTGCAGCTGCATCTCGTTCTCCAGGTCGGTCTGCTTGGCACGGACACTCTCGAGGATCAGGGCCTGGTTGGCATCGACAAACTGGACATAGAGCTGACGGGCATGGACATAGCGCTCACGGGCCTCACGGGCGAGCTTCTTGTTGTACTCGAGATCGACACGAGCCTTCTGGGTGCGGTAGTCGGTGATGAACTTCTGAAGACGCTCCTTGACGCTGTCGGCCATGACGGCACAGATCAGGGGATCCTGATCCTGCACATCGATGGTGATCATCATGGTCTTCTTGTCGACATCGCAGTTGACCCGCTTGTCGAGGAGCTCAACGATCCTGGTCTGGGCTTTCGTCAGCTCGAAGGGATCGAGCTGGTTGGACTCTTCTTTCTCACTACCGAAGAGACTACGAAGGGCCTGACTGAGACCGCGCTTGGCACTGCTCCACCAAGGACGCTTCTGCTCGTTCTTCAGATAGTCGTAATAGGACATCATACGGGTGGAGTCCTTCTTGTGGATCTGAATGGGGAAGAGCGAGGTCTTGAAATCGACGGAGTTCATCAGATCGGGATAGAGCGTCGGGAACAGGGCCTCGGTGCCGCCACCAAGGGCACTACCGAGGTTGACACCGAAGGAGCTGGCCAGGGCAGCCAGACCGCCTGTGCTCTTGCTGCTGGAGAGCTCGGGGGAGAGCTTCACCGTGCAACGGTAGTAGTTGGGGATGCTCAGGGCCAGGATGCAGGCGATGACAAAGGTGGTGGGAAGCACCTTGTAATAGAGACGCTTGTGCTTCTTCAAAGCTTCCCAGATCTTTGAGAAATCAATGGAACTTTCTTCGAATTCCAATTGTTTGTTCTGATTTTCTTCCATTAAAGAAAAGTTTTTAAGAAAAATCTTTTTATTTGCAGGGTTATACCCTGCGGGTTCACCAACAACCCCAACCCCTTCTTGTCCTTAAGAAGGGGCTTCGAACCACTCCCCAAACCCCTCGCCAATCGTTGGCAAGGGGCTTAACCGCTCCTCCTGTCGCTCTTACATTAAGGTACGCTCAGACCATCCGCTCGACCTCTGGTCGCTTATATGAGCGAAGCGAGTCTTAAGAAAGGTCTGGCGTGACTTTTTCTCGGCTGCGCACAGCTTCTTCGAGAACACTCTGCGGTTTTCCCTTCTTGGACGAGCCAAGCGACCAGAGGTCGATTACGACAAGCTCAGGGACCGCAGAAGGTAATCGCTCAAGGACCGCAGAGGGGCTCAGGGACCGCTGAGAGGGGACTCAGGGACCGCTGAGGGGTTCAGGGACCGCGGAGGGTGGAGTGCCCGGAGGGGGCACGAACCTCATGCTATTTGATGAGGTTCGTGACGGTGGCGATCATGGTAACCATGGTTGCCAGTGAGGTAGCCATACCGGTGATGGTCGAGAGGGTCTCCTGCGGTGTGGTGGTGCGGCTCGGGACGATGATCTCACAGCCGGGCTCTACCTTGCCCTTGCTGGCCTTGGACACCATACCGTTGGCATAGACGATGAACGTACGCTTCTTCTTGGAGTGGGCACCGAAGCCACCACCCTGGTTGACGTACCACTTCCAGCTCTTGCCGGTGCTGAAGGCCACGGTGTTGGGGAACATCACATTGCCGTTGATCTTCACAGTACCGTTATACTCGGGGATGATAATCTTATCGCCTTCACGGAGCACGACATCATAGTCGGAACCGGGGTTGGCCAGGGCCTTGTCGAGCTCGATACCGACAGAGTAACGTACCTCGGCGGAGTCGATCTGCTCTTCCTCGAAGCCCATGTTCTCCTTCTGCTGCTCAACGAGCTTGAGCACCTGCTTGTTACGGAACTTCTCGGCGTCGGTCATCAGGCGCTCGATACGGGCACCACGGAGGAAGGCCTCGTCGGTGACACCACCGGCGGCCTTGACGATCTCGGAGATGCGTTGGTTCTTATGTGTCATGGTGTAGGAACCACGGAAGAGCACCTCACCATCGATGGATACCTCGCGCTGTACCTGATAGCCGGGACTGCGGTGAACGGTCACGACATCGTAGGGCTGGAGGGTGAACGAACGGTCGCCATCGACCACAAGACCGTCCTTCAACTGGAAGGTGTAGGTCTTGGCGATCTCCTTGGACTGATCGGTGGCCTTCGGATCGACGATACGACGGGCAACATCGACCTGGGCCATGGAGGCGGCATCGGTGAGACCGCCGGCACGGACGATAAGGTCCTCGATGGTCTCGTCGGCAGAGTACTCGAGCTCACCGCCATGGTACACCTCACCACGGATGGCCACGGTGTAGGCACCGGTGCGCTGGGCGTTGGAGGCGATGATCAGCTCGTCCTCGTTCTCGAGGGGGATATCGGCGGTGGTGCCGGACATGATACCGTCGAGATCGACGGAGATGGTACGGCGGGTGCGGTCGGCGTTCATACGACGGATGACGGCACGACCGGTGAAGGCATACTCATTGAGTCCACCGGCAGCCTCGATGAGGGAGCGCACGGTGTTGACGCCATTGCCGAGGTCGTAGTTACCGGGATAGAACACATCGCCGGTGACGGTGACGGTGTTCTCGTAGCGCAGCGGTGTGGAGCTGACAGTGACGGAGTCGCCATCCTGGACCTTGAACGAGGTCATGTCGAACTCCTGGATATTATAGCCGGAGTGCTTGTCGCCACTGGTACGGTTGAGCTGGACGGCCTTGGTATAGGCGTCGCCCGTGAAGCCGCCGGCATACTTGATCAGGGAGGCGACACTCTCGCCTTTCTTCATCTCGTAGAGCATCGGGCGCTTTACCTTACCGGCTACCTCGACGATGCAGTCGTAAGGACCGACGACGATGACGTCGTTATCGGCCAGGCGTACATTACCGGTGAGACGGCCGTTGAGGATATAGTCGTAGACATCGACCACGGTGAGCTGACGACCACCACGGTAAACCTTGATGCTACGCAGCGTACCGATGGCGTTGACACCACCTGCCATATACAGGGCGTGGAACACCGAGGCGAAGGCTGAGAGCGTATAGGTACCGGGCGCGGCGACCTCACCCATCACGTTCACCTGGATGGTGCGGGTCTGACCGACGGTCATGCGGATCTTCGAACTGCTATAGCGCTGACCGAGCTGCTGACGGATCTTGGCCTGGGCGGCGGCAACCGTCAGACCGGCCACCTGGATGGGACCGTAGCCTGTCACGGTGACTGTTCCCTCGGGAGAGACAGAGAGGGTCTCGCTCTTCTGAGAGGCGCCATAGACATCGATGACGATCTGGTCGCCCGGGCCTATGACGTAGTTGGTCGGCGTGGCGATGTTCATATTCGGCTCGAACGACAGGGTACGCTTGTTGAAGATGTCACGACCGAAGACGGGCTTGCCGTTGACGGTGTTATCCACCATGTCGGGGATATATACGTTGGGACGGCTGTCGAGGTCGCTCATGTCGGTTGACATGAAGCCGTTGGTGGACGAGTAAAGCGGATTACCCTCATCGTCGACCATCACCGATCCGTTGTTCTGACGCAGTGCCGTAGAGGTGGCGGCAGAAGAACGGCTGGACGAGAAGCCCTTCAACAGGGATGACGATGAAGCGGAGGCGCCGTCGAGATCGGACACGCTGCCGCCGGCCTTCTCGTACTGGTTACGCAGGCGCTGGATCTGCTGAACGGTGGCACCTTTCTGCATCAGCTTGACAACGATCTGTGACTGACTCGTTCCAGCTTTCATCTCGCGTTGGACGTACTGGAGCACTTGACTGTCACTCATGCTCTGGGCAGAGCCCGTCAGGGCCAAGACCAAAAACGACAGGGAAAAAAGTATTCGTTTCATATTGTTTAAAAATTATAAAAGACAAAGGAGAGGGTCACCCAACCACGTGGTGGGGCGCACAAAACAGTGATACCGTTGATACGATTCGGTGAATTTGTACTGACATACAGCGACAAATAAGCCTATCGCAAACGCCTGACACTCATTTGATTGAAAGGCACGAAGCCCATTTCTTCGAAATGAATGGCGCATGACTTGGTTGCAAAAATACGACATTTTATCCATTCAACCAAGGAAAAATGGTTAATTTTCGTATTTTGAAAGATTTTGATATAGGATGATTGAAACACAAAAAGAGCAGACACCCGGAGATGTCTGCTCTTTTATATGACAAATTTAATACTTCTCTCGCTTAGAAGAACAGGTAGCGGTTGTCAACAACACCGGCCTTCTGATAGAGCTCCTGGATGAAGCGACCAGCGGCCTGCATGGCCTTCTGCTGGAGTTGCTTTTCCATGACAGCAGCGTCGAACTTAGCATCCTGACGGTTGCCCTTCTTCAGCACCTGGAACAGGTAGGCTCCACCGTTACCCTTGACGGGTGTCTTACTGAAGGCACCCTGCTTGCTGGCAGCGACAGCACCTGCGAGAGCAGGCTCACTGGCACCTGTTGCCTGTACGAAGACAGGCGCAGAGAAGGTGATCTGGTTGACGGTGTCGATACGGGCACCCTTTGCCTTGGCGGCAGCGATGTCGGCCACACCGGCAAACTTCTCCTTAATCTGGTCAAATTTCTTGTCACGTGTCACCTCCTGACGGACGGCATCCTTCACGTCGTCGAGTGAACGATAACCGACAGGATGAATCTTGGTGAGAGCTACCACGAGGAGGTTGTCGTTGTTACCGCACTCATAGAGCGGGCTCACCTGTCCCTCCTTGGCGTCGAAGATCCACTTCATGGCCTCACGGGTGGCGCGGACGCCAGCCACATTGTGCTCTGAGTTGAAGAGGTCCTTGCGCTCCTGCACCTGGAAACCGCTCTTGGCGGCGTTCTTCTCGAGGTCGGCCAGGGTCTTGTTCTCGCTGACATACTGGCTGAACTTATTATAGGCATCAGAATAGGTGCCCTTAGAGAAGTCGATGGTATGCTTGATGACAGCCACGTCGTACTTCTCGACCATAGCCTTACGGGCGGTCACCTGGATGACGATGTTACCCTGAGAGAACTCGAGGTTCTTCAGCTCACCGGCACCGAGGTTGTTGATGGCGTTGAGGTAGTTCTTCGACTCCTCGTCCATCGTGGTGGAGTTCTCATACATCGCAGAGGTAAGCCACTGCTTAGCGGCGGTCTGACCGTACTTCTTGGCGAGCGCCTCGAAGTCGGCACCTGCCTTGAGGGCGTTGTAGATGCTGTCGGCGGTCTTACGAGCGGCCTCGGCGGTAGCACCACCTACCTGGATCTGACGATACTCGATGCTGTCGGGCATCATCGTCTTGGAGATGAGCTTCACTACGTTAAGGGTGTTATCGAGCTTGGTCTCGAAGGGTGCGGTGGTCTGACCCACAGCCATCGAATCGAGCTTAGCGGCGATATCTGAGGGGTAAGCACGCTTGGTAGCGGCAATGCCCGTGTAGGGGAACTGCGACTGGGCCTTGCGGACGACCTCGGCGGGGTTGGCACCACTCTGGAGTTTGTTAGAAGCCTCCTGCATGGTGGTCATCAGACCCTGACGGTCGGCGGCAGATGCGACAACCTGGAAGCTGACATACTTGATGTCGCGGGTCTCGACGCTCTGCTTGAACATCTCCTTCTCGGCATTGTACTTTGCCTTGAGGTCGCTCTCGTCGATCTTCACGTCGTTATCGTTGATGCTCGAATAAGCGACAGAAGCCAGCAGGATATCACTCTCCTGGTTCTGACCCTCGAAGGCCATCTTTGCGGATACGGGGTTAGAGAGCAGACTGTTGGCCATGAGTGCCTGATACTTACGTGACAGGGTCTGCTGGCGGAGCTGCTTCTCGATGAACTGCCAGTACTTGTAGATCTTCTGATAGGACTCAGTGAGCTGCGGGTTGGTGGCGTTCTTCTTATAGTCGGCCAGGAACTTCGTGAGCATGGTCACGTCGAAACGGCCGGTCTGCTGGTTCACGAACGGTGAGCGCAACAGCATGGGGTCGCGACCCTCCTTCATGATATTCTGCATCTCCTCGTCGGTGACGGTGAGACCGATCTGCTCGGCTTCGTGGTTGATGATCTGCTCGCTGACATACGAGTTCCATACCTCGTCCTTGATGCTGTTGAGCTGATCCTCAGAGAAGTTGTCGATGCCCTGGGTCATCTTCAACACATCCTGATACTCATCGACAAGTGCCTGAAAATCCTGCACGTTGACCTTCTTACCAAGCACCTCACCGATCTGCTGGCGCTGCTGGTTCTTGGTTGCTTCGCAAGAACGGAACGCCTCTTCGGCAATGAAGGCAAACAGGCCAAGACCAATAATGATCACGAGGGTGATGCCCCTCTTTCTAATTTTTCCTAATGCTGCCATTTTCTAATATTTTAATTTTAAATTTTTAATTCTGTAAAACAAACGTGTGCAAAATTACAAAAAAGGAATGAAACGGCGAAATTTTTCATCAAAATTATTCTATTCCATCACCTTTAGTCGCACTAACTCTATCTTAGTAGCTGTATTCTTCAGGATTTTAAACTCGTAGCGCCCTACCCTGACGACCTCGTTGAGCTTCGGGAACGACTGGTACTCATGGAGGATAAGACCACCGAGGGTCATATAATCGTCGCTCTCGGGCAGGTCGAGGTCGTAGAGCTCGTTGACGCGCTCAATCTCCAGACGGGCCGAGAGGATATACTCGTCGGGGCCCAGCTGCTTCGCCTCAAGGGCACTGTTGGTGTCGTGCTCGTCTTCGATCTCACCGGTGATCTCTTCCATGAGGTCTTCGAGGGATACCAGACCGCTCGTACCACCGAACTCGTCGACGACGATGGCCAACGAGCGTTTCATCTGCATGAGCAGTTTCATGAGCTTCGAGGCGAGCATCGTCTCGGGCACGAAGTTCAGCTCACGGATGGAGAGCTGACCACGGAGCGACGCCAGGGGCTTGTCGGCCACGGCCACGGCATCGAGCCGGAAGAGGTCGGAGGAGTGGACATAGCCGATGATATGGTCGATATCCTCGTGATAGACGATAATCTTACTGTGACCGCTCTCGATGAAGATCTGACGGAGGGTCTCGAGGGTGGCGGTATCTTCGACGGCATCGATCTCGGTACGGGGCACCATACAGTCGCGCACCTTCGTCTCGGAGAAGTCGAGGGCGTTCTGGAAGATACGTACCTCCTCACCGATCTCGTCTTCATTGCCGGCACTGTCGATGCTGGTCTGCACGAGGTAGTCGAGATCGACCTTCGTGAACTCGTGTTCCTCGTCGTGACGACTCATGCGGATGCCGAAGAGGCGGAGCAGACCCTTGGCCAACAGGGTGGCCAGACGGGATATCGGATAGAGGATGACATAGCACACGTAGGCTGGAATGGCGAAGACGGTGAGCAGGGTGTTGGGGTTATTCTTAAAGATGGTCTTCGGCAGGAACTCACCCGTGAAGAGCACGACCACCGTGGAGAGCAGGGTGTCGGCCATCACACGGAGTCCGTCGCTGAGCGGTGCAAACAGGGTGGCATCGAAGAGACGGGCGAAGAGGATGCCGTAGATGACTAAGGCGATATTATTGCCCACAAGCATCGTCGACACGAAGTTGTTGGGATGCTGGTAGAACACTGCCAGGGCCTTCTGCGACAGGCCGTTCTTCTCACGGTCCATCTCGGCCAACAGGCGGTTACTGGACACGAAGGCGATCTCCATGCCTGAGAAGAACGCGGAGAGGAGCATCGAGATGATGAGGGAGATGAGCAGGACGGTCATTACTGGCGCTTGGCGTGTTTGGTGAGTTGGGGGCGCTGGGGAGCAAGGTGCTGCGCGGTGTCGGCGGGAGCGGCGCCCTTCGACGCCTCGTCCTTCGTCTCACCTGTCATGTCCTCACGCTCGAAGGAGCCCTTGGAGTTGCTGACCGTATAGTGGGTCATCTTCTCGTCGCTGAGGAAGTAGGTGCCTTCCATCGTGCGCTCGGGGGTGGTGACCCGCGAGAAGACGTTAGAATAGAACTCATGGTTCACGCCGTCCCAGTAGAGCTCCTCACTCTCATAGAGCATACCGTTGACATTACGGATGCGGACACGACCACGCAGATGCCAGAGCTTCTTCTGGTCGTAGTACCAGGCGGTGTCGGCCTGGATGTAGCCTTGTACATGGAACTTCTCGTCGAACTGCTCAAAGAACACGCCTTTCTCGAACGACCAGCGTGAGGGGTTCTTCGCCGTGTTCACATCCCAACGCTCGGTGACAATACGGTATTTGATGACACCGGAGTCGCTGATCAGAGTGTTCACGCCATAGGAGGTCATCACCGACACGGAATCGCGGTCGTGGACGGCCGGGGCGGTATGCTCTTGTACGTCGCTACAGGCGACCACGAGCAGCACGATGGCAGCGAGAGGGAGGGTTCTTTTATTGAACATGGATGTTTACTCTACTTTCCACTTAGAGAACCAGCGCTCGTTGAAGGTCAGACCGATGTTGATACGGAAGGTGTTCTCCGTAATCAGATTATCGGCTGAACGGTGCGACCACTGACCACTGATATTCAGGAAGGAACGGTTGTTATAGGCATTCATGATGGGAATACCGAAACCGAAACTGAGGCTCAGTTCCTTAGGACCGTCCTGACCGTTTATATTATAATAAGGTGTGGCATAGCCGGCACCGATACGATAGCGCACATGACTCAGGACATGACGGGTGCTCTGGGGGTTGGGAATCCACTCGGCACCGAGGTTGGCACGGTAACTGTCTTTCAGCAGACCGCTCCGCAGGGCATAGGTGCCACCCTCGTCGGAGGGCATATCGACAGAACCCCACTTCTGCACCTGAAGGTCGGCACCCACACGCAGCTTGTCATGATGGCTGTAGGCCAGACCGAAACCATAGGCGGTGGGCAAAGACAGACCGTCGTGCACCACATAAGAGGTGGTATCGTTCTGACTCGCAGAGGTGTTGACACTGATGATACGACAGGTGGGATCGGTCTTGAGACTGTGACCGGGACTATAGGTAGCTCCCAGCGTCAGCAGATCACCTTTGCCAAGCTTCTGCTCGTACTGCATACCGAAGTCGAGCTTGTAGTTCCTGACGGATGCGGAATACTGTTTCACCAGGTATTTCGCCGAGCTGATGCTGGTGACTCCGGTAAACGAGCGGTCGAACTCGCCCCAGAGATAGGCGGCATTGAAACCGACCGACAGGGGCTTGAAGATGCGGAAACCGGCACCCAGGAACAGCTGATGCATGCCGCCGTCGCCCTCGTAGGTGCTGGACTGTATGGCCTGCGACCCGGGGATGGACGATGTGGTGCTATACTTATAACCGACATTAGAATAAGGCAGGACACCGAACGACACGCCTAAGTTCTTGGCAGCACGGAGCAGGCCCACCACATAGTCGAAGCCGCCTCCCTTGCCGTTGAAACGGGTGCTGCCCTCCTTGAAGTTCGTGATCTGACCCGACAGACCGGCATCGAAGATCATCGTGAGGGAATCGGCAGCGGAATAGGAAGCCGGATTCAGGGGGTTCACCTCGTTTCCCTTACGGAAAGCCAGGCCGACTCCATTCATACCTTTATTGAAACCGACACCCTGATCGGTCAGATCGCCATAGCCGAACTGGCTGTACGGGGAGTTGGTGCTACTCTGTGCGAAGGCGGTTGCGGTGATGGCCGACAAGACCAGACCACCTATGATTCTATTCATGTCTTTTATGTTTATTCTGTTGAAAATCTATTCAGCGTGCAAAATTATTGAAAAAAAATGGAATAAATGGCTTTTTACTGCAAAATATAAGCTATTTTTGCATCGTGAAACATTTCAGAAAGGATTTTTGTACATTTTTAGGCATCATTCTGATGATGTCGGCCTCCGTCGTACAGGCACAGACCGTGCCGGCTGACGGGGATGCCATCGACAAGCACCCCATGGATTCCGTGGAGGTGAGTCTGCTGACCTGCTCGCCGCATGAGGAGATATACAGTCTGTACGGGCATGCCGCCATCAGATGGCACGACCAGCGGAACAACACCGACCTGGCGTTCAACTGGGGGATGTTCAACTTCAAGAAACCGTATTTCGCCCTGCGGTTCGTGTTCGGACTGACCGACTATGAGTTGGGGGTGGTGCCCTACCAGTACTTCCTCGAAGAATACAGACAATGTGGCAGTAGCGTCACCGAACAGGTGCTCGACCTGACTGCCGAGGAGAAGGAGGCGATGTATCTGGCTCTGTCGGAGAATATGCAGCCGGAGAACCGTGTGTACCGGTATAACTTCTTCTTCGACAACTGTTCGACACGGCCTCGGGACATCATCGAGAAATGCTTAAACGGAAAAATAGAATATGCTCAGCGTGAAGACTATACACCATCGCATCGGGATATGATCAGTGTGTGTACGAGGAACCATCCCTGGGCTACCTTCGGCAATGATCTGCTGTTGGGCGTGAAGGCCGACCGAAGGACGACACTCCGGGAACAGGAGTTCCTGCCGGGCAACCTGATGTACGACTTTGACAGGGCTCAGATTGTGAGCGACGGTAGCCGTCGGCCCTTGGTCAAGGAGCGTCGGATGGCGGTCAAACCGGGGGTACAGGTGATCGAGGAGGATTTCCCGCTGTCGCCGACCGCCTGTGCCTATGTGCTACTGGTGCTCTCGCTGGTCATCGTAGCGATGGAATGGCGCAGAAAGAAGACTTTTAAGTACTGGGATGCCCTGTTGATGACGGTTCAAGGACTGGCGGGCTGTGTGCTCTTCGTCATGATCTTCTCACAGCACCCGACCACGAGTCTGAACCTGCAGATCTTATTGCTGAACCCGTTGCCACTGTTCTTCCTGCCTGCCGTTCTCAGACGGCGTCGCACGCACTGGTGGACTCTCCTGATCGTGATGGTCGTGCTGTTTGCCGTAGGACGGTTTTTCCAGCACTATGCCGAGGGCATGATGATTGTGGCACTATGTTTGCTGATAAGAGGGATAGTGAATGAAAAATAAATATATATATATATCGCTCTTGACAGTGGTAGGCTGGCATGCCGAGTCACTGGCGCAGGACGGTGCCCGACAGGCACCCCGGCTCGTGGTGAGCATCACCATCGACCAGCTGCGCAGTGACTACCTGGAGACCTTCGCCCCACTCTACGGGCCGAACGGCTTCAAGAAGCTGTTGGCGGAGGGTGTGGTCTATGAGAATGCCACCTATCCGTTCTTCGAGCCTGACAGGGCCTCTGCCATATCGTCAGTCGTCACAGGTACTACCCCCTATTACCATAGTATCGTCGGTACACGGTGGTTGGACAAGGCCACCCTGCGACCGGTGCTCTGCACGGACAGTCAGAAGCAGGACAGTGTGCCCTCGCCTGTGCAGATGGCCGTGTCGACGATGGGCGACGAGCTGAAGGTGGCCACGCACGGGGAGGCGAAGGTATTTGCCGTCGCCCCGTTTGAGGATGCCGCCATTCTATCGGCCGGTCATGCCGCCGACGGGGCGGTGTGGCTGGACACCCAGACAGGGCGCTGGACAACATCGCAGTATTACATGAACGAAGTGCCGCAATGGCTATTGTCGTTCAATGAGTTATATTCGTACGAAGATAAGAGCAGGAAGCGGGAATGGAAGCCATTGATTGTCCAACAGAAGCCCGACTTCCGTTATACGTTCAAAGGCGACCGACGCCATCAGGACTACCAGACATCGGGACTGATCAATGCCGACATCACGGAGCTGGCGCTGCATAGTCAGTCGAACCTCGCCATGGGGTATGATGGTGTGACCGACCTGTTATGTCTGACCTATTATGCCGGTACCTACGGGCACCGACCGGTATCTGCCAGTCAGAAGGAGCTACAAGACACTTACCTGCGTCTGGACAGAGAGATCGCCACACTGGTGGCACAACTGGAAACCAGGATTGGCGAAGGACAGGTCCTGTTCATCGTCACCAGCACCGGCTACAGTGATCCGGAAGAGACCGACTACACGGCTTATCGCATCCCTACGGGTACCTTTTATATCAATCGTACAGCCAGTCTGCTGAACATGTATTTCGGAGCGCTCTGGGGACAGGGACGCTACGTGGAGGGCTGCTACGGACGACAGTTATTCTTCAACCACCAACTGCTGGAGTCGAAGCGTATCAGCATGACCGATGCCACCCAACGGGCTCAGGAGTTCGTGGCACAGATGGCCGGCGTGAGGAACGTCTATACTCGTCTGCAGCTGTTGGGCAGCTACCATGAGCAGATTGCCAAGATACGCAACAGCTTCAACCCGCAGCGCAACGGCGACCTGTTGATCGAGGTGGCTCCGGGTTGGCACCTACAGAATGAAGAGACCGGCGAGGACCTGCTGTCGCAGGCCTCGGCCATCACCTTCCCTATCCTTATCTACGGCAACGGGCTTACCGCCCAACGTGTGCAGACGCCTGTCACCGTCGACAGGATCGCCCCGACCGTGGCTAAGACCATCCGCATTCGCGCACCCAATGCCTGTGCTTCGGAACCATTGTTCTGAAGCACAGACCGTCTGTTTGACAGATTTATATCAAGACCTTTGGCAATTACAAATAAAATTTGTACCTTTGCCGACGTTTTTTACTACAAATCATATTGCGAATAATTAATAACAAATATCATCATGAATTTCAACAAGATTCTGAAATCATTGTTCGGTGACAAGTCGACCCGTGACATGAAGCTCATCCTGCCCTTCGTGGAGAAGGTGAAGGCCGTGTCACCACAGATCGAGTCGCTCGACAATGATGCGCTGCGCCAGCGTACGAAGACACTGCAGCAGCAAGTACAAGCCTCTGCCAATGAGCAGAAAGAAAAGATCGCCGCACTGAAGGCCACCATAGAGGACACGCCCATCGACGAACGTGCCGACATCTTCGCACAGATCGATAAGATCGAGAAGGAGGTGCTCGACATCTACGAGAAGGCTCTTGACGAGGTGATGCCGGAGGTGTTCGCCATCGTGAAGGAGACCGCACGCCGCTTTGCACAGAACGAGGAGACCGTCGTCACGGCGACCGACTTCGACCGTGAGCTGGCAGCCGATCCGAAGAAGGACTTTATCACCATCGACGGTGACAAGGCCATCTATCATAACCACTGGACCGCTGGTGGTAACGACCTGAAATGGGAGATGGTGCACTACGACGTACAGTTGTTCGGTGGTGTTGTGCTCCATCAGGGAAAGATCGCGGAGATGGCTACTGGTGAGGGTAAGACCCTCGTGGCTACCCTGCCCGTGTTCCTGAACGCCCTGACCGGTAACGGTGTGCACGTGGTGACGGTGAACGACTATCTGGCCAAGCGTGACTCTGAGTGGATGGGTCCGTTGTATATGTTCCATGGCCTGAGCGTCGACTGTATCGACAAGCACCAGCCTAACAGTGAGGCACGACGGAAGGCCTATCAGGCCGATATCACCTTCGGTACGAACAACGAGTTCGGTTTCGACTACCTGCGTGATAACATGGCTATCTCGCCACAGGATCTCGTGCAACGCGCCCATAACTACGCCATCGTCGACGAGGTGGACTCGGTGTTGATCGACGATGCTCGTACACCGCTGATCATCTCTGGTCCTATCCCCAAGGGCGACGACCAGATGTTCGAGGAGTACCAGCCACTGGTGGAGAAGCTGGTAGGCGTACAGCGCCAGTTGGCCACCCAGTACCTGGCTGATGCCAAGACCCTGATTACCGAGGGTAACCGACTGATTGAGGAAGGTAACAAGAAAGACGGTCAGGAGAAGCTCGACCAGGGCTTCCTGTCACTGTACCGCTCGCATAAGGCCCTGCCGAAGAACAAGCCGCTGATCAAGTACCTCTCTGAGGAGGGTATCAAGGCCGGCATGCTCAAGACGGAGGAGATCTACATGGAGAACAACAACCGTCGTATGCCGGAGTGTATCGAGCCGTTGTACTTCGTGGTGGACGAGAAGCTGAACTCCTGCGACCTGACCGATAAGGGTACGGGATGGTTGGCCAAGCAGGTGAACGACGCGGAGCTGTTCGTGCTGCCCGACATCACCTCGGAGCTCTCGGCTCTGGAGGCGGAGGCCGGACTCACCGATCAGGAGCGTCTCGACAAGAAAGACGAGCTGTTGAACCACTACGCCATCCAGAGTGAGCGTGTACACACCCTCCAGCAGCTGCTGAAGGCTTACTGTATGTTCAACAAGGACGACGAGTACGTGGTCATCGACGGTGAGGTGAAGATCGTGGACGAGCAGACAGGCCGTATCATGGAGGGTCGTCGCTGGAGCGACGGTCTGCACCAGGCTGTGGAGGCCAAGGAGCACGTGAAGGTGGAGGCGGCCACACAGACGTTCGCCACCATCACCCTGCAGAACTATTTCCGTATGTATCATAAGTTGGCCGGTATGACCGGTACCGCCTCGACCGAGGCCGGTGAGTTCTGGGATATCTACAAGCTCGACGTGGTGGAGATTCCTACGAACCGTCCTGTGATCCGTAACGACCAGGATGACCGTGTGTATAAGACCGCCCGTGAGAAATACAAGGCCGTGATCGAGGAGATCGTGAGAATGCGTAATGCCGGAAGACCGACGCTGATCGGTACCACCTCGGTGGAGATCTCTGAGCTGCTCTCACGTATGCTCGACATGTATGTGGATCCCGAGACCGGTAAGCGTGAGGGTATCCCCCATCAGGTGCTGAACGCCAAGCTGCACCAGAAAGAGGCCGACATCGTGGCACTGGCCGGACAGTCGACCAACGGCAAGGGTGCCGTGACCATCGCCACGAACATGGCCGGTCGTGGTACCGATATCAAGCTGTCGCCGGAGGTGAAGGCCGCAGGCGGTCTGGCCATCATCGGTACAGAGCGTCATGAGAGCCGTCGTGTGGACCGTCAGCTGCGTGGTCGTGCCGGTCGTCAGGGTGACCCGGGAAGCTCTGTCTTCTACGTGTCGCTCGAGGACAAGCTGATGCGTCTGTTCGCCTCGGAGCGTATCGCCTCCGTCATGGACCGTCTGGGCTTCAAGGACGGTGAGATGATCGAGAGTCCGATGATCTCGAGGAGCATCGAGCGCGCCCAGAAAAAGGTCGAGGAGAACAACTTCGGTGTGCGTAAGCGACTCATCGAGTACGACGATGTAATGAACAAACAGCGTACCGTCATCTACGAGAAGCGTCGTCACGCCCTCATGGGAGAGCGTATCGGCATGGATATCGCCAATATCATCTGGGACCGTGTGGTGAACATCATCGAGAACGCGGCCGACTACCAGAGTTGTAAGGAGGAGTTCCTCCATATCCTGTCGATGGAGGTGCCCTTCACCGAAGAGGAGTTTATCGACCAGCCTCGTGACGTGCTCACCGAGAACGCCTTCCAGGCTGCCATCGGTAACTTCAACCGTAAGACGGAGCGCATACAGACCGTGGCTGCACCGATCATCAAACAGGTGTATGAGAACCAAGGACAGATGTACGAGCGTATCATGGTGCCCATCACCGACGGTCGTCGTATGTATAATATCCCCTGTAACCTGAAGGAGGCTTACGAGACTGAGTCGAAGTCGGTAGTGAAGGAGTTCGAGAAGTCGATCCTCCTGCATATCATCGATGACTCGTGGAAGGAGAACCTGCGCCAGCTCGACGAGCTGAAGCACTCCGTACAGAACGCCTCGTACGAGCAGAAGGATCCGCTCCTGATCTTCAAACTGGAGAGCGCTAAGGTATGGGATGACATGATCAACGAGATGTACAACCGTATCTGTTCGATCCTGACTCGCGGTCAGATTCCTGAGATGCAGCAGGTACAGGAGGCTGCTCCCGAGCAGCGCACCCAGCGTCAGCAGTACACGGAGAGCAAGCAACAGCTCAACGAGGAGCAGTTGACGGACCCGAACCAGGCTGCCGCCGCCGCTCACGACACACGCGCCCAGCAGCCGCATAGTCCGATTGTCAAGGATAAGTTGCCTGGTCGCAATGATCCTTGTCCCTGTGGAAGTGGTAAGAAGTTCAAGAACTGCCACGGAAAGGGTATTGTATAAGATGCTTCGACAGGCTCAGCAACCGCAGGCTCAGGAGCAAGTCCCTTCGATGCTTCGACAGGCTCAGCAACCGCAGGCTCAGGGGACGTATGACAACCTTATGCGGTGCCTGAGCTTGTCGAAGGCAAAACAAAGATAATATGATACAGATTAAAAACCTCAAAAAGAGTTTCGGCTCAACAATCGCCAGTGACATTCCGTCGCTGACCATCAACGACGGGGATATCCTCGGACTGGTAGGTAACAATGGTGCTGGTAAGACCACGCTCTTCCGAATGCTGCTCGACTTGCTGAAGGCCGACGAGGGAGAGGTGACACTCTCCTGCCCCGCTACCACTGAGAGTGAGGCTGTTTCCGTGAACCCAGCCCTCTCGGAGCAATGGAAGGAATGGACGGGCGCCTATATCGACGACGGGTTCCTGATCGACTTCCTGACGCCGGAGGAATACTTCGCTTTCATCGGGAAGATCACGAACATGACGACAGAAGAGGTCGACAACCGTATGAAGGATTTCGAGCGTCTGGCTGGCGGTGAGATCTTCGGACAGAAGAAACTCATCCGTAACCTCTCGGCTGGTAACAAACAGAAGGTGGGCATCATGTCGGCCCTGTTTAACAGGCCACAGCTGGTCATCCTCGACGAACCGTTCAACTTCCTCGACCCATCGAGTCAGAACGTCCTGAAGCATGAGCTGGTGGAATATAACCGACAGACGGGTGCCACCATTCTCATCTCCAGTCATAACCTGGCACATACCATCGATATCTCCACACGTATCACGTTGTTGGAGAAAGGACGTATCATCAAGGATATGCCCAACAGTAACGGTAGTGCGCAGACAGAGCTGGAGGATTATTTTGGGAGTTAGCAGGAGTTAATGGGAGTTAGCGGGAGTTAATGGACATTTGTGGACATTAATGAACGTAGGTTGAATAACATGGAGGATTGAAATATGAGGGAGTTTAATGAACTGAAAAGAATGCTGAAGAAGATGCCCGAGGGACTACCGGCATGTAAGGTAGCGCTCGTCGGAGACACAGCGACACAGTTCCTGGCAACCGCCATCCGTGGGGTCGGTCTGGAGCGTGGTTACGATATCCACCTCTATGAGGCGGAATACAACCAGGTGGAACGACAGTTCCTGGATCCCGGGAGTGAACTGTATCAGTTTGACGCCGATTTCATCGTCGTCTTCCAGTCAACCCATAAGCTCGGAGAGAAGCACAGTATGCTGGACACCGCCCAGCAGGAGGCATTGGCCGACGACCGTCTGGCTTTCGTGGCCTCGATCTGTGAGAACCCCGCACTTGCCAATAAGAAGATCATCTACTTCAACTACCCCGAGATCGAGGATACGGTCTTCGGCAGCTACGCCAATAAGGTGCGGAGCTCACTGACCTACCAAGTGAGGAAGTTGAACACGGCCCTGATGGACTTGTCGCAGCAGTATGCGAACCTGTTTATCTGTGACATCGCCGCCCTGCAGAACAAGCTGGGGCGCGACTTCCTGTTCTCGACCAATATCTACGTCAGTACGGAGATGGTGCTCAGCGTGGATGCCCTGCCCCATGTGGCCTCGCGGGTGATGGATATCGTATGCGCCATCAAGGGACAGTTTAAGAAATGTCTCATCCTCGACCTGGACAACACCGTCTGGGGAGGTGTCATCGGTGATGACGGACTGGAGGGTATCCAGTTAGGACATGGACTGGGCATCGGGAAGGCTTTCACGGAGTTCCAGATGTGGGTGAAGAAACTGAAGCAGCGTGGTATCATCATCTGCGTGGCCTCGAAGAACAACGAGGAGACTGCCAAGGAGCCTTTCGAGAAGCATCCCGACATGGTACTGAAGCTCGATGATATCGCTGTGTTCCAGGCCAACTGGGAGACCAAGGTCGATAATATCCGTACCATCCAGAGTATCCTGAATATCGGCTTCGACTCGATGGTGTTCCTCGATGACAATCCCTTCGAACGGAATATCGTGCGTGAGAACATCCCCGGCATCACCGTGCCGGAGCTGCCAGAGGATCCCGGTGACTATCTGGAGTACCTCTATTCGCAGAACCTCTTCGAGACGGCCTCCTACAGCAATGCCGACAAAGACCGTACGAAGCAGTACCAGGTGGAGGCCAAGCGCGTGTCGCTGCAGAAGACCTTCGCCAACGAGGCTGACTTCCTGAAGTCATTGGATATGGTCTCGACGGTGAGCGGTTTCACGAAGTTCAATACGCCCCGTGTGGCACAGTTGTCTCAGCGCAGTAACCAGTTTAACCTACGTACGGTGAGATATACCGAGGCTGATATCGAGGCTCTGGCACAGGATCCTGAGGTCATCGACCTGAGCTTCACGCTCGAGGATAAGTTCGGTGACAACGGACTGATTGCTGTCATCATCATGAGAAAACAGGATGCAGAGACCCTGTTCGTCGATACCTGGCTGATGAGTTGTCGTGTGCTGAAACGCGGCATGGAGAACTTCACACTGAACACGATGGTGGAGTGTGCCAAGGCGGCAGGCTATAAGCGTATCATCGGTGAGTACCTGCCCACCCCGAAGAACAAGATGGTGGAACAGCACTATCCCGACCTCGGCTTCCAAGTGGTGACGGGTGCAACGACCGCCCAGTACGTGTTGGATGTAGAGACATACCAGTCGAAAGAGTGTTATATCGAGGTTAAGAAATGACGATTACAGAACTAGCAGAACAGACCGCTCAGCTGTCGCATGTCTATCATGTGACGCCAGTGGTTTACGACAGTTTCCAACGGTGCAGTGAGGATATGAACCCGTTGCATACGGATGAGTCGTTTGCCCGTGAGAAGGGATTTCCAGGCTGTGTGATGTACGGGAATATCCTCAATGCGTTCATCTCCCATTTCGTGGGTATGTGTCTGCCGACACCGCATGTCATGATCCAGTCGCAGGATATCAGTTTCCACAAGCCAGTGTTCCTGAACGATGAGATCACCCTGCAGGCCAGCGTCGACACCGTATCAGAAGCCGTGAACATCATCAATTACAAACTGAAGTTCTACAAGACCGTTGAAACCGGCAGACAACTGGTTGCCAAGGGTCATGTACAGATAGGACTCTTACCCCATTAAGCCTATGAAAGTATTGATAACAGGAGGATCCTCGGGATTAGGGAAGGCACTGGTGGAGACCTGTGCCGCCAACGCGGATGATCAGGTGATCTTTACCTATTGCCGACATGAAGACGAGGCACAGGCACTCGTCGGCAGGTTCCAGAACGTAGAGGCCGTACAGGTGGACTTCTGCGACGAGGACAGTGTGGACCGCTTTGTCGAGCGTCTGGAGAACGAGACTGTTGATGTGCTCATCAACAATGCCTATGCCGGCAGTGCGCAGGGTACCCATTTCTACAAGACAGAGCCGGAGGCCTTTGCCGAGGCTTTCCGTTGTAATGTCATGCCGATGGTCAAGATCACCCAGGCCTGTGTGAAGGGCATGCGGAAGCGGAAGTTCGGTAAGATCATTAACATCATCACTTCATACGTGATCGACGTGCCACCGACAGGCTTCTCCGTGTACACCGCCACGAAGGCCTATCTCCGTCAGCTGTCGAAGAGCATCAGCAAGGAACTGGGGCGGTTTAATATCACATCGAACTGTATCCTACCCGACTATATGCTTACGGACTTCGGGAAGGTGGAGGATTTCCAATTGGAACAGATGAAGGAAGCACATCCGCTGAAAGAACTGCTGAAGCCCCAGGAGGTGGCAGAGGTGGTGTGCCAGTTGCTGAAAGTCAGTCAGCAGTTGAACGGGGCCGAGATCCCCATCAATGCGGCTCAGCATATACTATAATAGACTTGAAAGAACAAATCATAAAATAGAATATATCAATACATTATGGAAAGAAAAGAAATATTTAGCAAACTGAATGAGATTTTTATCGACGTGCTCGATCTGGACGAGGTAGAGCTGACCGACGAGACGAGTGCTAACGATATTGAGGAGTGGGACTCACTGAGTCATATCCAACTGATCGTAGCCATCGAGAAGACCTTCGGCATCAAGTTCACGTCACTGGAGATCATGAAGTGGAAGAATGTCGGTGAAATGGTCGATTCCATGGAGGAAAAGCTGAAATAACACACTATGGTCGTCAACTCCTTCAGTTTCCTGCTGTTCTTTATAGTCGTTTTCATCGGCTATTATCTGCCGGTATGTAAGAACCATCCGCGTTACCAGAACATTTGGTTGTTGCTGGCCAGTTACTTCTTCTATGCCTACGCCGACCTGAGGATGATCCCGCTGCTGTTGGGATCGACGGTGGTGTTCTGGCTACTGGGACTCTGGCTGCACCGTGAGATGGAGAAAGGACACATGGAGAAAGCGTCTCGGATCACAACCCTGGCCGTTGTTCTCGGCATCGGTGTTCTGCTGTATTTCAAGTACCTGAACTTCTTCGCAGAATCATTTGCCAGTCTGTTGCAGTCGGTGGGCTTCCATGTCAGTTGGAGCACGCTCCATATCATCCTGCCCATCGGTGTGAGCTTCTTTACGTTTAAGTTGATCAGTTATGTGATTGAGATACACCGGGAACATATCACACCCTCACGCGACCTGACGGAGTTTGCGGCGTATATCGCCTTCTTCCCCACCATTCTATCGGGACCTATCGACCGCCCCAACAAGTTTCTGCCACAGATGCAGAGCGTGCACACCCTCGACTATCGTCTGGCCGCCGACGGTTGTCGTCAGATCCTCTGGGGTATGTTCACGAAGATGTGCATTGCAGACAACCTGGCTGTGATCACCAATCAGGCGTGGGGCGGCTATGACACACTGCCATCGACCATGCTGGTGGCTGCCGCCCTGCTCTACCCCATACAACTTTATGCCGACTTCGACGGCTATTCGAATATGGCCATCGGTGTGGGTAAGATTCTCGGTTTCCAGGTGACTCGGAACTTCAACCGTCCGTTCCTGGCCCGTAATATGGCGGAGTTCTGGCGCAGATGGCATATCTCACTGACAGGTTGGATCACCGACTACGTGTATATGCCCCTGAATATCGCCTTCAGGAATATCGGACAATGGGGCATCATCCTGGCTGCGATAATCAACCTGATCCTCATCGGTCTGTGGCACGGTGCCAACTGGACCTTCGGTCTGTTCGGACTGTACCACGGTCTGCTGTTCATCCCGCTGGTTCTCTCCGGTACTATCGGGAAGAACAAGAAACTCAAGGCCAACGATCACGGTCTGCCGTTCCTCAAGGATTTCCGTAAGATGGTGGCCACCTATCTGCTGGTGTGTCTCGGACTGGTCGTCTTCCGTGCCGACAACATCGGACAAGCCTTCGGTTTTCTCTGGGCGATGGTGACGAACGGGGTTGACGGCGCATCGATCATCGACCGCTACGGTATCCTGTATATCCTCTTCGGACTGCTACTGCTGACCATCGACTGGATACAGCGGCAGAAGGAACATGCCCTGCAGTTGGAGACCTTCCCCATGCTGCGCAACCAGTACCTCAGATTCGGACTCTATCTGTTCATCATCCTGATGATCATCACCTTCACAGGCAAGAGTCAGGCGTTCATCTATTTCCAATTCTGATATGAAGCAATTTCTCACGACGATAGCGAAATTCGGCGTACTGCTGCTGATCATGTGTGCCATCATTGAAGTGGCACTGTTGTTCAGACCGAACATCTACGCCTATAAGAGTCAGTATATGGAGGAGCACTACAAGGAGATCAAGGTGCTTCTGTTGGGTAGCTCGCACATCGAGGAGGCGGTGAAGCCGCAACTCGTGGGCGAAGGCACCTTCAACCTGGCGATCTCGGCCCGTCTGAGGCGCTTCGACGTGGCCCTGGCAGAGATGTACGTGCCGAAGATGGACAGTCTGAAAGCCCTCGTGATGCCGGTGGACTACACGAACTTCTTCTTCGAGCGACAGTACGAGAACCCGAACACGAAATCGGTGGCAGAGGACCTGTCGGGCACCTGTCGTTGCATGCACATGAAATACATGGGAGTACGGGTGGATCCGTTGTGGTACTGGCCCGAGATCCTCAACTCCAAGCTGAACTTCATGCAACGGTTCTGGAACGGACGGGAGACCCTGCAGGAATGCGACTCGTTGGGTTACGTGAAGCTCGACATCCAGAAACGTCCTGCCGACTGGGACATGCGGGCTATCCCTGCCCTGATAGACAGTACGAAGGTGATCGACCAAGAACAGTATGACAAGGCCTTCAACCAGTTTGAACGAGTGGCGAAGGTGACCTATGAGAAAGGGGTGCGACTCGTGCTCGTGGCACCGCCCGTATACAAGACGTACCAACAATATATCAACCCTGTGGTACTGAACGACATCCACATGTTCGTGGCAAAACTACAGGCTAAGTATCCGAACGTGGAGTACCATGAGAGTCTCTTCGCCGAAGGCTTCGAGGCCTGTGACTTCCAAGACGCAAGTCACCTCAATGATGCCGGTGCAGAGAAATACTCACGGATGCTCGCAGACATCATCTATCCTCATTTGTAGGTATTTATCGCGACTTGTGACTGGATGCAACCCGGTTGCAAGTTTTTTTTTCGTATCTTTGCAGCCGTTTAGAAGACAAGAAGAAAGAAAACGAAAACATGAGATTATCAGAACTGAAGACTGGTGAGAAAGGCGTGATCGTCAAGGTGTACGGTCACGGCGGATTCCGTAAGCGTATCATCGAGATGGGATTCATCAAAGGCAAAGAGGTAGAGGTGCTGTTGAACGCCCCTCTACAGGATCCCGTGAAATATAAACTGATGGGCTATGAGGTGTCATTACGCCATCAGGAGGCTGACATGATCGAAGTGGTGACAGCCGAGGAGGCACGTCGGCGCGGTCAGCAGCAGACTGAGTTGGAGCCGCAGATCGTGGCCTCGGAGCACGAGGACGACTATATACAGCACGTGGCCCTGAAGGAGCGTCGTACGATCAACGTGGCCCTGGTGGGTAATCCCAACTGCGGTAAAACCTCGCTGTTCAACTTCGCCAGCGGTGCCCATGGGCATGTGGGAAACTATTCGGGCGTGACGGTGGATGCCTCGGAGGCTCACGCCTCGTTCTTCGGCTACGAGTTCAACCTCACCGACCTGCCCGGTACCTATAGTCTCAGTTGTTACTCACCGGAGGAGCTCTATGTGAGAGAGCATCTGACAGAGAAGATGCCCGACGTGGTGATCAACGTGATCGACGCCTCGAACCTGGAGCGTAACCTCTACCTGACCACCCAGTTGGTGGACATGAACGTGCGGATGGTGTGCGCACTGAATATGTTTGACGACTTCAAGCGTCGTGGCGACCATGTGAACCTGGACACGCTGAGCACCCTGTTCGGTATCCCGATGATTCCCACCTCGTTCAAGAACGGTGACGGTGTGAAGGACCTGTTCAAGGCTGTGATTCAGGTGTATGAAGGTACCAGTAAGTCGTCGCGCCACCTGCATATCAACTACGGGCACGAGATCGAGGACGGTATCGCCCATATCCAGAAATACCTGAAGGCCGACGAGCATATCCGTCAGCACTACTCCACCCGATACCTCGCCCTGAAGCTGTTGGAACACGACTCTCAGGTGCTTGACTATCTGGGCAAGCACATGGCGTCGGAAGATCGTATGAAAGATTTCCACGAACTGACACAGGCACGTGATATGGCTTCGGCCCGTGTCAAGGAGGAGACGGACAGCGACTCTGAGACGGCCATCATGGACGCGAAATACGGCTTTATCAACGGAGCCCTGAAGGAGGCTGAGTTCAAGACGGGTACGAAGAAGGACACGTATCGTACCTCGCATATGATCGACGCCATCCTGTCGCATAAATATCTGGGATTCCCCATCTTCTTCCTGTTGCTCTACATCATGTTCGAGACGACGTTCTCACTCGGGCAGTATCCGATGGACTGGATCGAGGAAGGTATCGCCTGGTTGGGTGAGAAGGTCAGCACGAACATGACCGACGGACCATTGAAGGCGATGCTGACCGACGGTGTCATCGGCGGTGTGGGTAGCGTCATCGTGTTCCTGCCGCAGATTCTCATTCTGTATTTCTTTATCTCACTGATGGAAGACTCGGGCTATATGGCGCGCGCAGCCTTTATCATGGACAAGCTGATGCATAAGATGGGCCTACACGGGAAATCATTCATTCCCTTGATCATGGGCTTTGGTTGTAACGTACCGGCCGTGATGGCCACACGAACTATTGAGAGTCGTCGGTCCAGACTTATCACGATGATGGTACTGCCGTTCATGAGCTGTTCGGCCCGACTGCCTATCTATATCATGATTGCGGGTACCTTCTTCTCGCTCCAATACCGTTCGTGGGTACTCCTGTCGCTCTACGCCATCGGCATTCTCATGTCAGTGATCGTCAGCAAGCTACTCTCGACGATCGTGATCAAAGGTGAGGATACCCCTTTCGTGATGGAACTGCCACCCTACCGTTGGCCAACGCCGAAAGCCATCTGGCGACACACATGGGAGAAAGGTAAGGAGTACCTGAAGAAGATGGGAGGCATCATCCTCGTGGCCAGCGTGATCGTATGGGCATTGGGGTATTTCCCCCACCATGAGGAGCTCAGTCGTGAACAGCAACAGGAACAGAGCTATATCGGACGTATGGGTAAGGCCATCGAACCGATCTTCACGCCACAGGGCTTCAACTGGAAACTCGACGTGAGTCTGTTGGCTGGCGTCGGTGCCAAGGAGATCGTGGCCTCGACCATCGGTGTGCTCTACAGTGGTGATGACTCGTTCGGCGATGACGATGCCTTCAGCGATGATACAGAGAAATATACGCATCTGCGACAGTTGATGCTCCAAGAGGGCATCACCCCGTTGACAGCCTATGCCTATCTACTCTTTATCCTCCTCTACTTCCCCTGTATTGCCACCATTGCGGCTATCAAGAACGAGACGGGATCATGGCGGTGGGCACTGTTTGCCGCAGGATACACCACAGCAGTCGCATGGATCATTTCGGCGCTGGTCTATCAGGTAGGCTGTATGATGGCATAACCCCACACAGTCAACTGTATATGAATAAGGAAAAAGTAATATTTTAAACTTTTTCCTTATTCATTTTATTATCATCGATATAATTCGTATCTTTGCACTCAAATCATCAAAACAGAACGTTCTTTTATGAAACAAAAACTAAAGTATGAGAAACCTTCGATGAAGGCCTATCAGTTTAATCAACAACAGCCACTTCTGACTGGCAGCGGAGAAGCCCCAGACATGCCGTATGGCTGGAATGGTAATCCTCTAGAATTCTAACTAAAAACGCTCGAAAGATGAAACGCATAATCACTATCCTCACAATGACAGCCTTTGCGGTCGTGTTTCTGAACAGTTGTCAGGACTCGCAGATTCCTGAGGAGAAAAAAGGTACCCCGCTGACCATCCACGCATCTATAGATACACCACAAAACACCAGAACCGCTTACTACCTTACATCTACTGGCATGACTATCTCCTGGAACGAAGAAGAAGCCATCACAGTGATATCCTTCAATGAAAACGGCATCACGGCCGTAGATAAGTTTTTTTCCACAGGAGAGCGGGGCCGTAAGAAGGCGGACTTTTCCGGAACGTGGACAGGAAATGAGGGCGACCAGATCATCTGCCTCTATCCGGATATCGATAGTTACGCAGGATCTTCACTCTTTGACGATGTGGATGTCGGCTCTCAGTTTATCATTCTGAAACAACTTTCTATACCTCTTGGGCCACTGAAGCATGAGAATCCAAGCACCCTTAAAGACGCTGACGTGATGGTTGGCGAGGTGACCATCCATGGAGCTTCCGCCTCCGTGAACCTGAAGCACCAGATCAGCATATTCGAGATAGAAGCTACCTGCAAGAACCTGGGTTGGAGTTATAGAAGTGAAAGAATCAATACAATCAAGATTTCTGCCAAGCCCAATGACGACGAAGAAGATGATGATAATGATGTGGTATTTGCCAGGAGAGGCGTGCTCTATGTAACGACCGAAGAATACACCGGGAATTTCATCGCGACGGAATTTGGCTCTTTGGACTATTATCTTAACGATAGTGGACACAATAGTGATTTCAATATGTCGGATGGTGAGATCACGCAGACTTTCTATGCTCCCGTCTTCTTCGAAGGAGATCTTGAAGAAGGTTATACGCTGAAGTTCCAGTTCGGAGGCAACGCTTATATAGATACGCAGGAAAAAAGGGACCAAATAGATGTCTTTGAAGTGGGCGACAAGGCCATAAAACTGACAGAAAAATATCCACTTGAAAGAGGAAAGATCTACCGTTTCAAGGTGACTATATAACCCATGGAGAAAGTGATATTAGGTATCGATCCCGGCACAACGATCATGGGATACGGTCTGCTGAAGGTGGTGGACGGAAAGGCGCAGATGATGACCATGGGTGTCATCGACCTGCGTAAGTTCCCTGATGCCTACCTGAAGCTCGGCCATATCTTTGAACGCGTGACCAGCATTATCGACGGTTACCTGCCAGACGAGATGGCCATCGAAGCCCCCTTCTTCGGGAAAAACGTGCAGTCGATGCTGAAGCTTGGACGAGCCCAAGGCACTGCTATCGCCGCAGCGATCCATCATGGAGTGCCCATCCATGAGTATGCACCGATGAAAATCAAGATGGCCCTGACCGGTAATGGCGGAGCCTCGAAGGAGCAGGTGGCGGGGATGCTTCAACGGTTGTTGAAGATTCCTCAGGAGGAGATGGGAAAATTCATGGACGCCACTGACGCGCTGGCTGCCGCCTACTGTCACTATCTGCAGATGGGACGGCCGGAGAGCGACGTGAAGTACCGGGGATGGAAGGACTTCGTCAACAAGAACCGGGAGAAAGTCTCCAAACGCAAGACCAAGGAGGATGACAGTGAGTAATCGAAAAACGATTGAGGTCAAGGAGGCAAGAGCCCGTAAGCCGGAATGGTCGATGGCCGAGCCTGTGAACTTCTCCCTGGAAGCGGGAGAGCATATCGCCATCGTGGGCAGGAACGGGGCTGGCAAGAGTATGCTCGTGGATCTCATCACCGGACGCCATCCCGCCTTTCCCGACATGGTGAGCTATGCCTTTCCGGAACCTTATAACAACCTGAAGCATATCTCCTTCCGTGACACCTACGGCGGTGATAATGACCGTACCTATTTCCTTCAGCAACGTTGGAACCAGATGGAGATCGACGAGGAGACACCGACGGTCGGCAGCAGACTGGAGGAGGCCTACCGACTGGCTGGTGAGGATACCCCGGAACGGCGACGCCTGCAGCAGCATATCTATGAATTATTTCATTTAGACAGTCTGCTTGATAAATATATCATCCTGTTGTCAAGTGGAGAGCTACGCAAATACAAGCTTGCCGCCTCGCTCTTCACCAATCCACGTGTCCTGATCATGGAGAACCCATTCATCGGTCTGGATGCACAGACACGTGACCAACTGAAGACGCTGCTCACTACCCTCTCACAAGAGCACCAGCTACAGATTATCCTCGTGCTGGCCAAGACAGACGAGATACCCGACTTCATCACCCATGTCGTGGAGGTCAGGGAGATGCATGTACTGCCGAAGGTAACGTTAGTCGACTATCTGAAGAACCGTTCGCCCTTCCCCACCCGCGTTCTCTCGCCAGAGAAGGAAGCGGCCCTCCTCCGACTGCCAAGTGATGCCGACGGACAGCATGCCGATGAGGTCATTCGTTTCAATGAAGTCAGCATACGGTACGGCACACGTACCATCCTAAAGGACCTGACCTGGACCGTGAGACAAGGAGAGCACTGGGCGTTGTCGGGACAGAACGGCAGCGGTAAGTCGACCCTGTTATCCCTCGTGTGTGCCGACAATCCACAAGGTTATGCCTGTAACATTTCACTCTTCGGCCATCAACGAGGTTCCGGCGAGAGTATCTGGGACATCAAGCGACGCATCGGTTATGTGTCGCCTGAGATGCACCGTAGCTATAAACAGGACATCCCAGCCATCCGTATCGTTGCCAGTGGACTGAAAGACTCCGTGGGACTCTATGCCAAGCCCCGTCAGGAAGAATACGAGATCTGTCGCTGGTGGATGGACATCTTCGGCATCAGTCATCTGGCCGACCGTACTTTCCTGAAGATGTCAAGCGGAGAACAGCGTCTGGTGCTTCTTGCCAGAGCCTTTGTGAAAGACCCGTCGCTGCTGATCCTTGACGAGCCTCTCCATGGTCTGGACAATACCAACCGCCGACTGGTGAAGGACATCATCGAAGTATTCTGTCGACGTAAGAATAAGACACTGATCTTCGTGACCCACTATCAGGAAGAGCTACCCAGCGTCGTCGATCACTCCCTCTTCCTCGAGCGCCATTAAACAAAAGAGCCCTCCCGACAGGGAGAGCTCTCAATCTCTATTCTCTTATGTTTTATTTTCCTTCCAGCAAGGCTGCCGTACGCACGCGCGACAAGGTCTCGGGCGTCATCTGCAGATAGCTGGCGATATAGACCAACGGTGCACGAAGGACGAGCTGAGGCTGGTCTTTCACCAGTTTCTGATAGCGATCCTGAGCGCTCTCGAAGCGGAGCATGTCGGCATGATGCTGACTGAGAATCAGGCTCTCCTCCAGGATTTTCCTGAAAAGAATCTGGATGTTCACGCTCTTCATGGCCACAGCCTCCAGATCAGCCTTCGGCATGGCTATCAGGATCGTAGGCTCCAGGGCCTTGATCTGCAATTTCGCAGGCTGCTCCCGGAACAGACTCTCAATGCACATCACGATGCTATTCTCGGTTGCCATATACTCTGTCAGCTCTTTCTCGTTCTTATAATAGAACTGACGAACGAGTCCTTTCACAACCCAATATATATTAGTACAGATCTCACCTTCTTTCAGGATCATCTCGTTCTTGGCGAACTTCATAGGCACGAGGATACTCTCCAGGAGATCCAGCTCGTCGTGTGTCATCGTACTGTAACGACGTGCAAGTTCGCGTGCCACGTCTCTCGTCGTAATACTAATGTTTGGCATAATATCTTTATCCTCCTTAATTAATGGGACCTTTAGTTTATAGTTAAGTGAAGTGCCGACTGCATCAGTCGAGCTTCAGGACGGCCAGGAAGGCTTTCTGAGGCACCTCCACATTACCGATCTGTTTCATACGTTTCTTTCCTCTTTTCTGTTTCTCCAGCAGCTTACGCTTACGACTAACATCACCGCCATAACACTTGGCCGTGACATCCTTACGTACCTGTTTTACCGTCTCACGGGCAATGATCTTCGCTCCAATAGCGGCCTGGATGGCGATATCAAACTGCTGGCGCGGAATCAGCTCCTTGAGTTTCTCACACATCCGTCGTCCGAAGGCAACGGCATTGTCCTGATGGGTCAGCGTAGACAAGGCATCGACAGGCTCACCGTTGAGCAGGATATCCAACTTCGCCAGTTTCGAAGGCCGGAAACCGTCGACATGATAGTCGAACGAGGCATAGCCCTTTGAGATGGACTTCAGCTTGTCGTAGAAGTCGATGACGATCTCACCCAGCGGCAGCATGAAATGAAGCTCCACACGATTGCCCGACACATACTGCTGGTCGATCAGTTCACCACGCTTATCCAGGCACAGGGTCATGATCGGTCCGATATAGTCGGCAGCCGTAATGATCGATGCCCGGATATAGGGTTCCTCGATGTGCTCGATCATCGTCAGGTCGGGCAGTCCCGAGGGGTTATGCACCTCTTTCACCTCACCCTGCTTAGTATAGCACAGATAAGACACGTTGGGCACTGTTGTTATCACGTCCATATCGAACTCACGGTCAAGACGCTCCTGGATAATCTCCATGTGGAGCAAACCGAGAAAGCCACAACGGAAGCCAAAGCCCAGTGCTACGGAACTCTCTGGCATGAATGTCAGTGAGGCATCGTTGAGCTGTAGTTTCTCCAATGAGGCACGCAGGTTCTCGTAGTCGGTCGGGTCTATCGGATAGACACCGGCGAACACCATCGGTTTCACCTCCTGGAAGCCCTCAATGGCCTCATTGCAGGGATTGGCGACATGCGTGATCGTATCACCGACCTTCACCTCCTTGGAGTTCTTGATACCACTGATGATATATCCCACGTCGCCTGTACGCAGTTCCTTCCGAGGGATCATGTCCATCTTCAGGACACCGATCTCGTCGGCATCATACTCCATGCCAGTATTGAAAAACTTGACATGGTCGCCTGTACGGATGACGCCATTGGTAATCTTAAAATAAGCGATGATGCCACGGAACGAGTTGAACACAGAGTCAAAAATCAGAGCCTGTAGAGGTGCTTTATCATCACCCTCTGGATGAGGAATCCGTTCAACGACTGCATCGAGGATCTGTTCTACACCCTCACCGGTCTTTCCCGAAGCACGGATAATATCCGAGCGGTCGCAGCCAATCAGGTCGATAATCTCGTCCTCCACCTCATCGGGCATAGCCGACGGCATATCAATCTTATTGATGACAGGGATAATCTCCAGATTATGGTCGATAGCCATATAGAGATTAGAGATGGTCTGAGCCTGCACACCCTGTGTGGCATCCACCACCAGCAAGGCACCTTCACACGCCGCAATAGAACGGCTGACCTCATAGGAGAAGTCAACATGTCCCGGGGTGTCAATGAGATTCAGAATATATTTTTGTCCTTGATGCGTGTATTCCATCTGGATGGCATGACTCTTGATGGTGATGCCACGTTCACGCTCGAGATCCATATCATCAAGCATCTGACCCTCAGTAACTTGAATTGTCTTGGTGAATTCAAGCATACGATCGGCTAAGGTTGACTTGCCGTGGTCGATATGTGCGATGATACAGAAATTTCTTATATGGTCCATGTTTTTTACGTGTACTTTGAAGTGCAAAGTTACAAAAAAAACATCTGGAAATGAATTATTTTACTTTTTTTTGTATCTTTGTACCCCAAAAATAGCATTCATTATGAAAAAACTATGTGGATTATGCCTGGTGGTTCTCATGCTGTCTGCCTGTCAGGAATCATTGGAAGACAGATGCATGCGCGAAGCAAGAGAATACACAAAAAAGAACTGTCCGGTGAAACTGGATGACAACACAACTCTTGACAGTCTGACCTTTGAGCGGGACAGTCATACCCTACACTATTATTATAAACTGACTGGTGTTGCCGACCAGGAAGGACTACTCAACGGCACGGAGGTGACGAAGGCCCTGAAGGTGGAATTAAAGAACACCACATCCATGAAGGTCTACAAGGACAACAAATACAAATTTGCCTATACCTTCTGTTCCGAGAAGGACCCGAAGAAGGTGCTATACGAAGCAACGTTGACTGAGAAGGACTATCAATAAGAAAAGCGCCTCACCGATTGGTGAGGCGCTTTCTATTACTCGGGCTTCATATTCGTGTAAACCGTCTGCACATCGTCGAAGTCTTCCAACTTCTCTACCATCTTATCGATGGTCTCACGCTGCTCGGCGGTCACATCCTTCAGATCATTCGGGATTCGAGTGAACTCCGCGCCAGTCACCTCAAAGCCATTCTCCTCGAGGTGCTTCTGGATGGCACCAAATGAAGAGGGATCGCCATATATCGTGATGCTGTTCTCCTCCTCGTCCTCGTCGAACTCATCTTCCACACCATAGTCGATCAGATCAAGGATCATCTCATCCATGTCGAGACCATCCTTCTTCTTAAAGGTGAAGACAGCCTTGTGATCGAACAGGAACGACAGTGAACCTTGTGTACCCAGGTTACCATTAAACTTGTTGAAGACAGAACGAACGTCACCCACCGTACGAGTGGTGTTGTCGGTCAGGGTCTCAACAAAGATGGCGATTCCATGAGGACCATATCCCTCATATGTCACCTCCTTATAATCGCTCTGATCCTTACCCATTGCGTTCTTAATGGCACGCTCGATATTATCCTTCGGCATGTTCTCGCGCTTAGCATTAGCAATGATAGCACGCAATGCCGGGTTGTTCTCGGGCTCCGGACCGCCAGCCTTCACAGCAATGGCAATCTGTTTTCCGATCTTCGTAAATGTCTTGGCCATATGGCCCCACCGCTTCAGCTTCGTTGCTTTACGGTACTCAAATGCTCTTCCCATATCTTGTACAATTTTGAATTATCAGTTAAGAATAATCATTATCTGAGTTCGGCATTCAGATTCTTCTTAATATTTGCGATGAGTTTCTGCATGATCGCATCAATCTGCTTGTCGCCCATGGTCTTTTCTTCATCCTGAAGGATGAAGTTAACGGCGTAGCTCTTCTTACCAGCAGGGAGCTTGTCACCCTCATAGACATCGAAGAGTTCAACCTTCTTCAGCAGTTTCTTCTCCGTCTGACGAGCGATCTGCTCAATCTGGGCAAACTCCACGTTCTTATCAACCAACAAGGCCAGGTCGCGACTCACGGCGGGGAACTTAGAGATCTCCGTATAGAGCACCTGATTCTTCTTGATGACCTTCATCAGAGCCGTCCAGTTGATCTCAGCGTAATAGACTGGATTGTCGAGACCGAACTGCTTCTGCAGTTTCTTGGCAATAATACCCATCTCTGCAATCTTCTTACCACCACGGTTCTCAATGGTGAGTGCATTAGAGAAGATAGCGTTATCAGACTTCTTGCGGACCAGTACACCGGCTTTCACACCGACACGGCGCAGGATATTCTCCACATAGGCGCTCAGTTCGTAGAACGTGGCATCCTCGTTCTGGTGTGCCCATGAGCCCTCGACACGCTTACCAGTCACCCAAAGACCCAGATGGTACTGTTCCTTATAAGCCTGCATCGGATCATCGTCGTTCTGCTTCTCGGGCGAGAACGTATATACATTACCGAATTCGAAGAAACGGAGGTTCTGGCGCTTGCGATTCACATTGTGCTGAATGCTTTCCATACCACCGAACAACAATGTCTGTCGCATGACATTCAGATCAGCCGACAAGGGGTTCATAATGTGCACGAGGGTATCGTTCTCGCCATAGTAAGCACCCTTGGTCAGGGAGTTGTTCAGAATCTCATTGAAGCCCTCACCAACCAGTTGCTCACTCACGAGGTTAGCCAGTTTATGCTTCTGATCCTCGTCGCCCTTGATCACGAGCGAGCCCTTCAGTTGGGTAGGAATCTCCACATTGTTGTATCCATAAATACGCAGGATATCTTCCACAACATCGCAAGGACGTTGTACGTCAACACGGTAGGCAGGAATCTCAAGTGTGAGAGCCTCAGCGGTCTCAGAAAGCACCTGCATCTCCAGACTCTCGCAGATGGATTTGATGGTGTCGGCAGGGATATCCTTACCAATAAGGTTGTTTACATAATCGAAACGCAACTCGACCACAGGGTTCTTGAGTGGTTCTGGATAGACATCACAGATCTCCATGCCCACCTTACCACCAGCTAACTCCTGACAGAGGATAGCTGCCTGCTGCAAGGCGTAGATAGTCCCATTAGGATCGACGCCACGCTCAAAACGGAAAGAGGCGTCGGTAGAGAGACCGTGACGACGGGCGCTCTTACGGATCCATGTCGGATGGAAGTAAGCACTCTCGAGCACTACATTCTTCGTTGTCTCGTAAGTGCCGCTACCCTTACCACCGAACACGCCAGCGATACACATCGGCTCTTCGGCATTGCAGATAGCGAGATCGCGATCGGCCAGTTTATGCTCCTCACCATCGAGGGTCTGGAACGGTGTTCCCTCCGGCATCGTCTTAACCACAATCTTATGTCCCTTTACCATGTCGGCATCAAAACAGTGCAAAGGCTGTCCGTATGCCATCATGATATAGTTAGTGATATCCACAATATTATTGATCGGACGTAAGCCGATAGTAGACAGTCTGTTCTTCAGCCATTCGGGAGACTCTTTCACCTCGCAGTCGGAGATACTCACACAAGCATAGCGCTTGCAAGCCTCTTGATTCTCGATGACCACATCGATCGGCAGATTAGAATGATCGACCTTGAACTTCGAGCAGTCAGGACGATGCAGAGAGGTCTGATAGCCATTACGTTTCAGCCAGGCATAGAGATCACGGGCAACACCCCAGTGACTCAGCGCGTCGGCACGGTTGGCTGTGATATCAACCTCAATAAGCCAGTCACTCTCCAAGTGATAATATTCTGCTGCAGGTGTACCCACCACGGCATCCTCCGGTAATACGATGATACCATCATGAGATGAACCCACGCCAATCTCATCCTCCGCACAGATCATGCCGTTCGACTCAACGCCGCGTAACTTTGACTTCTTGATCACGAATTCCTGATCGCCATCATAAAGCACACATCCCAGATCGGCCACAATCACTTTCTGGCCGGCTGCCACGTTAGGCGCGCCACACACAATCTGCGAAGGCTCACCTTTACCCAGATCCACCGTCGTTACATGCAGGTGGTCGGAATTAGGATGTGCCTCACAAGTAAGGACTTTACCAACATAAAGACCTTTCAGACCACCCTTGATAGTCTGTACTTCCTCCAAAGCGTCGACTTCCAGACCTGTCGATGTCAGTGCATCACACACTTGTTGGGCGGTCAGGTCGAAATCAACGTATTCCTTCAACCATTTATAGGAAATATTCATTATACCGATTCTTTAGTAATTACTGTCTTTTGAAATTTCGACCGCAAAGGTACTAAAAAATCGGTATATACACAAATTTTTCATTTAAAAACTACTCGATACACTTCATTAGGAAGTCAACGGCTCCGTTCACGCCAAACTTACGCACATCTATCGCAATGTCATAGTTGCGGGCATCGGTCCAGTCTTTCCCTGTAAAGGTCTTGGTATAGAGCTCACGACTATAGTCATTGTCGACCACCATCGCTGCAGCATCGCGCAGGTCAAGTCCATACCTCTCTGCAATACGGTGTTTTCTACACTCTGCAGAGGAATGAATAAAAATCTTTAGTGCATTCGGGTGATCGGCAAAGATATGGAAACCACAGCGTCCTACGATAACGCACGACTCCTTCGCAGCAATGGAACGAATGGCTTCTGCCTGAGCATTGAACAAGGCGTGCGAGGTCTGACTATGCTCTGCGCCGTCATACTCTGCCTTACTCATGTAATTCCGATAGAAATCCGTGAAATCATCGCGCCATAGCGGATTCCGTGTCTCAATCTTTTCCATGGCCTCCTCCACCACATGGGTACGCTTAGCTACCTCATTCAGAATCTGCTTATCGAGCAGTTTGACATTCAAGCGTCGTGCCAATTCTGCTCCAATCTCATGTCCGCCCGTACCGAACTGGCGGCTGATCGTAATAACGAATTGTTCCTCCCTGTTCATAGTGCGCCATTTATTAGTTAAACATTTTTCCTTTGGCAAAGATATAAAAAAGAATCGGAAAATCCAAGAAATGAAAGAAATATTAGCTTAGCATATGAAACTTTTAACATACTCAGCAGCCATCTCCGCACACCGTTCACCATCCACGCCAGCCGAGACGATACCCCCCGCATAGCCTGCGCCCTCACCACATGGGAAAAGACCTTGGATACGAATATGTTGTAGTCGGTCTTTGTCACGAACAATACGAACGGGAGAGGATGTACGTGTCTCCACGGCTATCAGCACAGCCTCGTTTGTCAAAAAACCATGCGCATTCCGGCCAAACACCTTAAAACCTTCTTGCAGACGGGTAGAGATCATCTTAGGCAACCAGAAGTGCAACGGACTGGATATCAATCCCGGCGCATACGAAGACTTCGGCAGATCGCTACTCAACCTTCCGTTTACAAAGTCCGTCATCCTTTGAGCCGGTGCCGTCTGACGCATATTTCCTTGTTGCCAGCACATCTTCTCCAGTTCTTCTTGGAAACGGAGGACTTTCAATTGAGAACTGAGCGTTGAGCATTGAGAGTTCGTGCTTGGCTCGTCGGATTGTCCACAACCCATTGATTCAATGTCTTCAGGGCGTACTTCGACAACCATACCGGAATTGCTCCAACGCGTACCTCGGTTGGCCGGACTCATGCCGTTAACAACGATCTGTTCCTTATCGGTAGCGGCAGGAATGACAAAACCACCCGGACACATACAGAAGGAGTAGACCCCCCGTCCAGCGACCTGCGTTACAAACGAATATTCCGCCGCCGGTAGGAAGCGTCCTCTGCCTTGTTTGGAATGATACTGTATCTGATCGATCAACGCAGAAGGATGCTCCAGTCTCACACCCACTGCGATGCCCTTCCCTTCTATTTCAATCTTTGCTTCAGCAAGATATCTATAAACATCTCTGGCAGAGTGACCTGTAGCGAGAATAACAGGTCCCTTATATTGCAGCTGACTATTGGTCGTCGGCTGCTGACTGACAGCCTCAACACCAACCACTCGGTCACCCTCCAGGATTAACCGCGTCATCTTTGTCTGGAAATGCACCTCACCACCACAGTTGATGATGGTATTGCGCATAGCCTCAATCACCTGGGGAAGTCTGTCGGTACCGATATGCGGATGAGCGTCGGCGAGAATGGCCGTTGATGCACCATGCTGACAGAACACATTCAGGATCTTATCGATATTTCCTCGTTTCTTGCTCCTGGTGTACAACTTACCATCGGAGTAGGCACCTGCCCCTCCCTCACCGAAACAGTAGTTGCTCTCCGCATCCACCTGTTGAGTCCTTGAGATATCTGCCAGATCCTTCTTACGATCGTGGACATTCTTACCTCGCTCCAGGACAACAGGTCGCAAGCCAAGTTCTATCAGTCGCAAGGCAGCAAACAGACCACCAGGTCCAGCCCCCACGACAATCACCTGAGGTCGTCCCTCAACATGGGGATACTCGGTTCTCACATATTCGTCGTCACTGGGCTGTTCATTCACATATACCCGCACCTTCAAGTTCACATAGATCTGACGTTGACGGGCATCGATACTGCGTTTCAAGATACGCACGCCACTGATGGACTCGACATCAAGTCCATGCTCGTCTGCAAGCCATCCCTTCAGTCGGTCCTCCTGTGCAGCAACCTCAGGTATTACCCTTATCTGGTATTCGTTTACCATCTTAATCTCCTAAAACTTGAGAAGTTCGTTATAGATACGTTGCACGGGTAAGCCCATGACATTATAATAGCTACCATGAAGTCCCGTCACACCGATATATCCAATCCACTCCTGAATACCATAGGCACCAGCCTTGTCGAACGGATGATAATGAGTGATATAATAATCAATCTCTTCGTCTGTCAGACTCTTAAAAGACACGTCAGTCGTCACCGAGAAACGAGACTCCTGATCAAGAGAACACAGACAGACACCTGTCGTCACCTGATGCGTGCGTCCACTGAGCAGACGAAGCATCCGTTCCGCATCGTGCTCATCAGAAGGTTTTCCAAGGATCTCATCCCCTACAATCACAACAGTGTCTGCAGTGATAATAAGCTCATCGGAAGACATTGCGCCACGATAAGCCTCTGCTTTCTTGCCTGCGATATAAAGAGCCACCTCGTCGACAGGCAAACCTGAGGGATATGACTCATCGATGCCTTGCATAACGCGCACCTCAAAAGAGAGACCGAGACCGGCCAGGAGTTCCTTTCGGCGCGGAGAATTACTTGCCAGTACAATCCTATATTTATCAAGATTCTTCATCATGCATCAAAAGCATATATCGACTACCAGCCAAAAGCCTTGGCGTTCATCACCCATTTACCCTGGGCACGAAGTACCTGTTCTATCACATCACGACCACAGCCATAGCCTCCCTTTCTATCGCTGACATACAGGCTCACCTCCTTGATCTCCGGACATGCGTCCTTCGGACAGACCGGGCAGCCTACACAACGCATAATCTCAAGATCAGGGATATCATCGCCCATATACATCACCTCCTCGTCAGTAAGATCATATTGTTTCAGGAGTTGACGGTAGGTCTCGATCTTCACCGAGCAACCCAAATAGATATCCTCTACTCCCAGTCCCTCATATCGTACCCGGACACTAGGAGTGGTTGCACCTGTGAGGATGATGATACGAAGGCCGAGTTTCATGGCCAGTTGTATGGCGTAGCCGTCTTTGATATTCACTGTACGCAGTGGCACCCCATCTGCACTAAGTGTAATCGTCTCGGCACTGAGCACACCATCAATATCAAAGATTATTGCCCGAATCTTATTAAGATCGTATTGAATCATCTGTTGTCAGAATTTATTAAGATGTACATTCTCCCATTTCAGACGGTCCTCCGCCTGAGGCTTACGCTCATCCGTCCAATGCCCTACAGCAAGAACACACAAGCAATTGAGATTTTCCGGGATATCGAGAATTCCGCGGATCACCGTATCGGCAGTAGTACCATCAGCAAGTCCGCGTCCTCTCATCTGAATCCAACAAGTACCCAGTCCAAGATCCTCGGCTTGATACTGCATGGAAATAGCGGCTATTGATCCGTCCTCAACCCAGCAATCATTCTGCATGGGATCACCCAAGACAACGATTGCGACCGGGGCACCTTTGAGGAACTGACTACCAAGATCCTTGGCATCCGCCAGTTTCTCTATATCCAATTTATCTTCCACCACGACGAACTGCCAAGCACGCTGTCCTTTCGATGTGGGCGACATCAGAGCAGCCCTGAGAATCAGTTTCAGGTCTTCTGCGTCGATCTCCTCGTCTGTGAACTTCCGATGACTACGACGCATCTGCGCCAAATCTTTAAAATCCTTCATTGTCGATATGCGTTATTTTGCTGCAAAGTTAGTGAAATTCTGCTAAAAAAAGCACTTTTATTAAAATAATTCGTATTTTTGCGGCATGAAAGGACTGACGACAACCATCTACCGTACCAGCAGTGAACTACCTGTTCTGGAGGAAAAGAATTTCTTCCATAGTCGTCAGTTATTTGAGATTCTAGAACAGACACCGCGCCAGAAGCCTTACATGGTTGTCACCTCTGACGAAAACGGGAAAATCCTCAGTCATTTGTTGGGTATCGTACGTATCCGTCCTATATGGCTACCGCCGTTTCTGCTCATCCATTGTCGTATCATCGGCGAAGGTGTCTATGAAGAGAATGAACATCGGCGAGATGAATTGCTCGGAGAGATGTTGAAGGCCATCACCCGACTCATGAATAAGCGTGTATTCTATATCGAGATAAGTAATCTCAGTCAGAAGATGTTTGGTTACCGGCAGCTTCGCCAGTTGGGCTACTACCCCGTTCACTGGATGAGTATACACAATTCTCTACATAGTCATGCGCCGGAAGAACGCATCACGCCGAAGATGCTCAGACGTATACAACATGTCCATCAGAAAGGTGTCACAACAGTGGAGGTAGACAACGAAGAAGACTTTAGGGCATTTTCCAAACTGCTACGCAAGCACCATATTCTAAAGCCCAAGCGCTATATCCCCGACGACATGTTCTTCCATCAGCTCATGGAGGGCGATAGTGGTCGACTGTTTGTTACAAAATATAAGGGGAAAGTCGTCGGCTGTTCTGCGTGTGTGTACAGTGAAGGGAATGCCTATCTTTGGTATTCTGCTTTCAGACGAAAGACCTACCTGACCCTCCACCCTGACGACGTAACAGTATGGGATGCCATGAAGGATGCCTATGAGAGAGGTTATCAGCACATGTGCTTTATGGATGTCGGACTTCCATTTTCAAAGAATCCATTCCGCGAGTTCATCCTCCATTTTGGCGGAAAAGAAGTCAGCACCTACCGATGGTTCCGTTTTTCCATCAAGTGGGTCAATGCACTGTTATCATGGATCTACAGGGAGTGAGCACCATTCAATAGCTGAATTCCTCATCACGCTTTCCCATCATCATCTTCTTCAGTTCGTAGTCGTTGGCAGCCATGTCAACACCACGATCATCAGGGATATCGGGAATAGCGACCAGACCATCGTCATCTGCTCCCAATACCAAAGAGTCGCCATCCATTCCAGGAATATCATTAGCTGCCGCCGTGTCTACCGGTACTCGCACATACTGGATTGTCCGGTGGCGACGACATCCAGTCGTAATAATCAGCAAAAATGTCAAAGTCAGGTATAATAGTCGTTTCATATAAGTTGGATATGTTAGGATTATATTCGCTCCACCTGTTTAACGCCTTTTACAGTGCGTAGTTTCTTGATCAGACTTTCCAGTCTGGAGGTATCCTCAAGCATCACCACGATATTCCCACTAAAGAGACCATCGTGCGAATCAATATTGATCGAGCGCAAGACCAGTCTTTCGTCCTTAGAGATAATGCTCGTCAAATTGTTTACGATACCGATATCGTCGGTTCCAACCACACGAAGCGTGATGGAATACTGCGACGAACCTTTTCCACTCCATCTCGCCTTAACGACGCGATATCCATAACGTCTGCGGAGTTCCGGAGCATTAGGACAGTCGGTACGATGAATCTTGATGCCTCCGTTAATTGTCACAAACCCGAAAATAGGATCTCCATAAATCGGGGTACAGCAACGAGCCAACTGGTAGTCGAGTCCTTTCAGATTACGGTCGATGACCAACACATCATCATTATACTGAGTGTTTAATCCGGCTATCTTCGAGTCGTCAAGTTCGAATTCGCTGGCAGAACGTGCAATATTATCGCCTGTCACCGTCTTCTCGCCCTCCTTAACCTCTATATATTTCTCGATAACAGCATTTACGTCAATCACACCATCTGCTACCTGCTTATAGAAATCACTAACCTCCTTAAATCCCATCTTCTTGATGGTGTGCATCATCAACGACTCATCCTGTTCAATCTTACGATTTTTGAACTTCCGTTCCAACATCTCCTTGGCAAACAAGCCTTCCTTGACTTGCGTCTCCTTTAATGCTAATCGTATCTTCGATTTGGCACGTGAAGTCTTCACAATATTCAACCACTCCTGCCTAGGCTTCTGGTTAGCAGAGGTTAATATCTCCACCTGATCACCACTCTTCAGAAGCTGGCGGATACTGACAACCCGTCCGTTGATACGTCCACCCGTGCATTGATTGCCGAGTTTGGAATGAATATGATAAGCAAAGTCAAGAACAGTGGCGCCTACGGGGAACTTATAGAGATCGCCTCTTGGGGTAAAGACGAACACCTCATCCTCATAAAGATCCATCTTGAACTGATCCATCGCCTCCATCCCTTCCGCGTTCTCCAGCATATTCCGGATTCCCGTCAGCCACTCGTCAAGACCAGTCTCACCCTTAACACCTTTATAGCGCCAATGGGCGGCAACACCCCTTTCTGCGATCTCATCCATACGTTCAGTACGGATCTGTACTTCAACCCATTTCTGTTCAGGTCCTAACACGGTGATATGAAGGCTCTCATAACCATTACTTTTCGGCACACTGAGCCAGTCGCGCAGGCGCTTAGGGTTAGGCTGATACATATCGGTCACGATCGAATAGGCCTGCCAGCACTGCATCACCTCACGGGTATGAGTCTGGCGTTCAGTGCCTTCGTCTTCACATTCGATGATGATGCGGATGGCAAACAGGTCGTAGATGCCCTCGAACCCACACTTCTGTTTCTTCATCTTCTCCCAGATAGAATGGATAGACTTCGTACGGCCTTTCATGTGGAACTTCAAGCCTGCCGCCTTCAGTTTCTCCTCAATAGGTCCTATAAAAGCCTGGATATACGCATCACGAGCAGCCTTCGTTGCATTGAGTTTCTCACGAATCATATAATATGCATCGTGCTCCATGTACTTCAGCGACAGATCCTCCAGTTCGCTTTTCAGTTTATATAGTCCCAATTTATGAGCCAACGGCGCATAGAGGTAGGCAGCTTCCTGACTAACTGCCATCTTTGCCTCGGTATTGTCCGTATCACGGATCTGACGCATGAGATTCACACGATCGGCAATCATAATCAGGATCACCCTCATGTCCTCTGCAAAAGAAAGCAGCAGATTGCGGAAGTTTTCACTCTCGACAACAGGGTTTTTCTGATAGAGTTGCTGTATACGGTTCAAACCGTGCAAGATACGAGCCACCTGATCTCCATATTGCTCCTTGACTTGTTCAACGGACAGATGTCCCTCCTCTATCTCAGGTATCAAGTGTACAGCCTGGATAGCATCGCCCTTTAATCCGGTTTCCTTTTCAAGGATCTCTGCCGTCTGGGCAGCCATCCGCTTTTTTTCTTCGTATGTGAATGTAAACAGATCAGCCATAATACGTCGTGTTGATGGGACAAAGATACGATTTTCCGCTGACAAAAACATCTTTTTAAATAAAAGATATCTTTAAAAAAACAAAAACCTTGATAATTTAAAAGAAGAGTCAACATACAGCTAATAATCAGAAACCTTTTTTAGGGTTATTTCCTTGTATCTCGTTTTTTTGTTGTAACTTTGCATGCAGAAAAGACAAATACACCTTATATAATATGTTATCACAGCAAGATCTGCAGCAAATCGCTCAAAAGGGTATCACCCAAGAGCAAATAGAAAACCAACTCAACGAGTTTATAACCGGATTCCCTTTCCTGAAACTGGAGACAGCCGCCGGCATTGGTCACGGCATCATCGCCCCTAATGCCGAAAAGCGCAAGCAGTATGAAGCCATATGGAAGGCCTACAAGGCAGAAGGAAAGAAGATCGTGAAGTTCGTACCTGCCTCCGGTGCAGCCAGTCGCATGTTCAAGAACATGTTTGCCTTTGTAGATGCAGACTATACCATACCGACAACGGATTTCGAGAAGGACTACTTCGCCTCCATCGAGAAGTTTGCCTTTTACGAAGCGCTCGATGCCGTCTGTCAGAAAAACGAGGGAAAAGACATCAAGAGTTTAATCGCCGATGGCAACTATAAGGCCGTAGCCGCCAACATGTTAAGGACGGAGGGACTCAATTACGGTCAGCTCCCTAAAGGTCTCCTACTCTTCCACAAATACGCTGATGGTGCCAGAACGCCGATGGAGGAGCATCTGGTAGAAGGGGCGCTCTATGCCGCCTCAAACGGTGAGGCTCATGTTCATTTCACTGTCTCCCATGAGCATATGGACCTTTTCAAGTCAAAGGTTACCGAGAAAGCCGACTCCTATGCAAAGAAATATGGCATCCAATATGATATTACTTTCTCTGAACAAAAACCATCTACCGATACGATTGCTGCCAACCCCGACAACACACCTTTCCGTAATGACGACGGTTCGTTACTATTCCGTCCGGGAGGACATGGTGCGCTCATCGAAAACCTCAATGAGATAGATGGCGACATCATCTTCATCAAGAATATCGACAACGTGGTGCCTGATCGTCTGAAACCGGAGATCGTCGAGTGGAAACAGGTTATTGCCGGTATACTTGTCTCTTTGCAGAAGCAAGCTTTTGAGTATCTCCGCATCCTTGACGGCAATCCCACGGATGAACAAGTCGGACAGATTGCCAAGTTCGTTGAGGAAGAACTCTGTATCGACGCTAAAGGCAACAAAGTGGATGTCGATTATCTCAGAAAGAAACTGAACCGTCCGATGCGTGTCTGTGGTGTTGTAAAGAATGTCGGTGAGCCTGGCGGCGGTCCGTTCCTGACCTACAACCAAGATGGTACTGTCTCACCCCAGATTCTCGAAAGTAGTCAGATCGATACAAAGAACGAGGAATACATGAAGATGTTCTCGAATGGTACACACTTTAACCCTGTGGATCTTGTCTGTGCCGTTAAGGACTACCAAGGTAAGCCATTCAACCTACCAGATTTCGTTGATAAGACAACAGGCTTTATCTCCTCCAAGTCAAAAGCGGGAAAAGAGCTGAAAGCATTAGAGTTGCCAGGTCTGTGGAATGGAGCCATGAGCGACTGGTCCACCATCTTTGTTGAGGTGCCACTTGGCACATTCAACCCCGTCAAGACTGTAAACGACCTGTTGCGCGAACAGCATCAATAAAAACTAAAGAATCCCTGCCAATTACGACAGGGATTCTTTTTTTCCTAACCGATGATACGATCCAGTGCAACCACACCTTTCTCGGTACAGATACCACGTAAAGACACAAAGATAATATTCTTAAAGATATCCTCGATGGTGTATCGCCGATAGAGTTGATTCATCATCACATATTCGCCCAAAGCGTCGAAAAGGTGCATTGTCAATGCTTCATCCACATCTTCTCTAAAAAAACCTTCACTGACACCCCTCTGAATAAACTTCTGCATTTCTGTATGAATATACTGATTCTGCTGGTGAAGGAAGCGGGCAACCTTTGGATATTTAACCAGATCGGCATAGAACAGAGGATTCGTCTGACGGAATTCTTCCACCTTTATCCGATAGACAGTCAGTAGGATTTCCATCACGTTCCCGCAGTTCTTGGTTTTTTCCTTGATCAGTATCTGTCGTTGCTCATTGTACACTTTCACGCCCTCAAAAAGCAACTGTTCCTTATTATCATAGAGCTCATAGAGCGTCCTTTTGGATATGCCAAGATACACTGCGACATCATCCATTTTCACAGCACGAATGCCTTTCTCACCAAATGCATTCATTGCCGTTTCGAGAATCTTTCCTCTTAATCCTTGCTTATACGCTGAAATCTCTTTGGTTTCTTGCATATTCATACATTTTCGACTGCAAAGATACAAAAAAACAAAAAAAACGAAATGATTTTCGACGGTTTTTTGTAATTTTGCGAGCGAATTTTCAAAAAGACATCTAAACAAATAATACACTATGGTCAAAATCACGAAAGAAGCCGCCTTAGAATATCATGAGAGCGGACGCCCTGGCAAAATCGAAGTTAAGCCAACCAAGGCATATCGAACACAAACCGATCTGAGTCTTGCCTACTCCCCTGGTGTTGCCTATCCCTGTCTTGAGATTCAGGAGAATCCCGATGCAGCCTATAAGTATACCGACAAAGGCAACCTCGTAGCAGTCATCTCTAATGGTACAGCCGTACTCGGTCTGGGTGACATCGGTGCAATGAGCGGTAAGCCTGTTATGGAAGGAAAGGGTCTTCTTTTTAAGATTTATGGTGGTATCGATGTCTTTGATATTGAAGTTGCCGAAAAAGACCCCGAGAAATTCTGTGAAGCAGTTGAGAGGATTGCACCCACATTCGGAGGTATCAACCTTGAAGACATCAAGGCTCCTGAATGCTTCTATATTGAAGAGCGCTTAAAGAAAACGCTTGACATCCCTGTTATGCACGACGACCAACACGGTACTGCCATCATCTCTGCTGCCGGTCTGAAGAATGCCATGGAAGTTATCGGAAAGGATATCCGTAAGGTTAAGATCGTCGTCAACGGTGCTGGTGCTGCCGCCATCTCCTGTACCAAACTTTATATGGCCATCGGTGCACAGAAAGAGAACATCGTTATGCTTGACTCAAAGGGAGTGATCAGCACGACCCGCCAGGATCTGAACGAGCAGAAGAAATTCTTTGCAACCAGTCGTACGGACATTCATACATTGGAAGAAGCCATCAAGGGAGCCGACGTCTTTGTTGGTCTGTCTAAGGGTAACGTACTCTCAAAGGACATGGTCAAGAGCATGGCTAAGAACCCCGTGATCTTTGCGCTCGCCAACCCTGTACCGGAAATCTCTTACGAGGACGCCATGGAGGCCCGTCCAGACGTACTGATGTCAACAGGTCGAACCGACTATCCTAACCAGATTAATAATGTGATTGGTTTCCCTTACATCTTCCGCGGAGCACTCGACGTACACGCCACTGCCATCAACGAGGAGATGAAGTTGGCCGCCGTACACGCCATCGCTGATCTGGCTAAACAACCGGTCCCCGATGTCGTAAACGATGTATACAAGGTGAACAACCTGACTTTCGGACGTGAGTATTTCATACCAAAGCCCGTTGACCCACGACTTATCACGGAGGTGTCGGCAGCTGTCGCAAAAGCAGCCATCGAGAGTGGTGTAGCCCGCAAGAATATTGAAGACTGGGATGAATATAAAGACTCATTGTCTGTGCTTCTCGGTCAGGAGACCAAACTCACACAAAAGCTTTATGCTACCGCAGCCGCTCATCCACAACGTGTGGTATTCGCCGAGGCGGTTCACCCCACCATGCTGAAGGCTGCCGTCCAGGCTAAGGCTGAGGGCATCTGTCAACCCATCCTGCTCGGTAACGACGAGGTAATTATGAAACTCGCTAAGAGCCTTGACCTATCACTGGAAGGTATCGAGATCGTCAACCTGCGTCACCCCAACGAGCAGGAGCGCCGCGAACGCTATGCTCGTATCCTGACAGAAAAGCGTCAACGTGACGGTTACACCTTCCAAGAGGCCAATGATAAGATGTTCGAGCGCAACTACTTTGGAATGATGATGGTTGAGACTGGTGAGGCAGATGCCTTCATTACCGGTCTTTACACCAAGTACTCGAACACCATCAAAGTGGCTAAAGAAGTTATCGGAATCCGCCCGGAATACAATCATTTCGGAACAATGCATATCGTCAACTCACCCAAAGGAACTTATTACCTCGCCGATACGCTGGTCAATGAGAATCCCGACAAAGATACGCTTAAGGATATCGCCAAACTGGCTGCGACTGCAGTACGTTTCTTTAACGAGAAGCCCGTCATTGCACTGGTAAGCCATTCCAATTTCGGAAGTAATCGGAGCGAAGGCGCACAAAAGGTCAGATATGCCGTTGAGGAGATGCAAAACGAGTATCCGGAACTCCCCATCGACGGTGAGATGCAGCTTGACTGTGCTCTTGACAATGAATTGCGCGACGAGCAGTATCCCTTTACACGCGTAAAGGGTAAGAAAGTGAATACGCTTGTATTCCCCAACCTGACTTCTGCTCGTTCCTCATATAAGATGCTCCAGATGCTTGGCTCTGATGCTGAGGTCATCGGCCCGATCCAAATGGGTCTGAACAAGCCTATCCACTTCATTGACTTTGGTGCATCAGTTCGAGACGTCGTAAACATCACTGCGATTGCGACTATTGATGCATACGTAGGTCAGATTAAGGATCGCCTCTCTGCCATCGGCAAGTAACAATTGGCTGAAGCTTTATAATCCCCAGCCTCAAAAAGCTGGGGATTTTGTTATTTTCATCACCAACTAGACACTATTACAACACAATGAAAGCTTTTATCGTATATTGCCATCCATCAGAAGACTCTTTCACCAGTCATGTGCGTGACGCCTTCATCAAAGGCATCGAAGACTCAGGGAACGAATACATTCTTTCCGATCTCTACCAGATGGATTTCAAGACTGACATGTCGGAGAAAGAATACCTCAGAGACGCTCATTATTCGACCGAGCCCAGTTTAGAGGCCGACGTGCTTGCTGAACAAGCGAAGATCAATGCTGCCGATGCCATTATATTCATTTACCCCGTATTCTGGACTGAAGCACCAGCCAAACTTATAGGTTGGTTCGACAGGGTACTTACCTACGGTTTTGCTTATGGTCCTAAAACCATGAAAGTGCTCGAGAAAGGTCTCATCCTTTGCACGGCAGGCAACACGACAGATAAACTTGAGCAGTTCGGCCTACTGCCCAGCATGAAAAAAATTATGTTTGGCGATCGTCTGTTCAATCGTGTCAAGCACACTGATTTTGTGGTCTTCGGTGGTATGACCAGAGCCTGTCCATTAAGATGCACTGACTGGGACAAGAATCTTACTACCGCCTACAACCGAGGACTGACTCTGTTCAGTCCTACAGAAACTGTATTCTCTCTCGATGGGCGGCATTTTGTGGCTATAGACAATTCTGATACTGGCGAAGTTTCTATCCAGACCGTGTTCTGCTATCATCAGAAGGACAATATCATTTGGGCCGAATATTCGGGTGGGAACATTATTAAAGGGTTCCTCGTTGGTACAATTGATACGGATAACGAACTTCAATTCACTTACCAACACATCAACACCTGTGGCGAATTGAAGACAGGCTCATGTCACTCTGTACCTAGAACCGAAAACGGCAAACTAAGGTTTTATGAATCATGGCAATGGACATCCGGCCCATCAGGTATCTCTATTATAGAGGAAATCTGATACGGCTGCATGGAGCAGACAATTCACCTATATTAATATATAGGCATAAAACGGGAAGCATACGGATAATGGGCAACTAGGAGCAAACTGCAACTTGTTATCGAACACATAATAAATGTATATAAATAACTTTTTGGCTTGACGTATATCAATTATGTGACAAAAAGAAAGATTTTCAATAAAATAATTGATAAAATGTTTGGTATTTCAGATTTTTGATGTAATTTTGCAAGCGTAATCAACGAAATCATTAATTTTAATCATTATAACAACCAAAAAAAGTAAGAAGATTATGAATGCAGCACAAGTTGTTGAGAATCTGAAGCAGAGATTCCCCAATGAGCCGGAGTACATCCAGGCAGTATCTCAGGTACTTCCCACCATCGAAGAGGAGTACAACAAACACCCCGAGTTTGAGAAGGCCAACCTTATCGAGCGCCTCTGCATCCCCGATCGTGTTTGTGAGTTCCGCATCACTTGGGTAGACGACAAGGGTAACGTACAGACGAACATGGGTTACCGTATCCAGCACAACAACGCTATTGGCCCGTACAAAGGTGGTCTCCGTTATCACAAGAGTGTGAACCTGGGTATTCTGAAGTTCCTCGCCTTCGAGCAGACATTCAAGAACTCTCTGACCACACTGCCGATGGGTGGTGCAAAGGGTGGTTCAGACTTCTCTCCCCGTGGTAAGAGCGACGCTGAGGTGATGCGTTTCTGCCAGGCATTCATGAACGAGCTTTATCGTGTTATCGGTCCCGATGAGGATGTACCCGCTGGTGATATCGGCGTAGGTGGCCGTGAGGTTGGTTATCTCTTCGGACAGTACAAGAAGCTCACCCACCAATTCCAGGGCGTGCTCACAGGTAAGGGTCTTTCCTTCGGTGGTTCACTGATTCGTCCTGAGGCTACTGGTTATGGTTGTGTATACTTCCTGACTTCTATGCTCGCAACACGCGGTATCGAACTGAAGGGTAAGAAGGTGCTGATTTCTGGTTCTGGTAACGTGGCTCAGTACGCTACTGAGAAGTGCCTCCAGTTGGGTGCTATCCCCTTGACACTCTCAGACTCTGATGGTTACATCTACGATCCGGATGGTATCGACTTCGAGAAGTTGGCTTATGTGAAGGAGCTGAAGAACGTTGAGCGTGGACGTATCAAGGAATATGCTGAGGAGTATCCTAACGCTGTTTACCACGCAGGTGAGCGTCCTTGGCACGAGAAGGCCGATATCGCTCTGCCTTGCGCTACACAGAACGAGATCAACGGTGAGCAGGCTCAGGCCCTGATTGACAATGGTGTAATCGCCGTTGCTGAGGGTGCCAACATGCCTTCACTGCCTGAGGCTATCAAGATCTTCCAGGATGCCAAGATCCTCTACGCTCCTGGTAAGGCTTCTAACGCTGGTGGTGTATCTGTATCTGGTCTTGAGATGTCGCAGAACTCTGAGCGTCTGTCTTGGACAGCCAAAGAGGTTGACGACTATCTGAAGCGTATCATGAACGATATCCACGAGAACTGTGTGAAGTATGGTACACAGGCTGATGGTTACATCAACTACGTGAAGGGTGCAAACGTTGCAGGCTTCATGAAGGTTGCAAATGCTATGATGGCTCAGGGTATCGTATAAGACTTGACCATCGGTTATTAATAATGGATAATCAAGGAGGCGGACTTAAGAGGTTCGCCTCCTTCTTTTTGTTAATAATCCTTAAAACAAGAAGACCGAATCTACCGTTATACATTAATTATCAATTAATTGTTGTAACTTTGCACCCGCTTTGCGTGTACGTACGCGAGCATACAGTTCACATAAAGTCCAACTTTATTAATTACAAACAAACATTTATTAATTTATTATGTCAGAATTAACAAAGAACGTAAAGCCGCTCGACGACTTCAATTGGGACGAGTTCGAGAATGGCACGACCGCCGGTGTCAGCAAGGAAGAGCTTGACAAGGCGTACGACGAAACCCTGAACAAGGTGGCCGACCATCAGGTTGTTGAAGGTACGGTTATCTCTGTTGACAAGAAAGAAGTGGTTGTCAACATCGGCTACAAGAGCGATGGTATCATCCCCGCTTCAGAATTCCGCTACAATCCCGACCTGAAGATCGGTGACAAGGTAGAGGTTTACGTTGAGAGCGCAGAGGACAAGAAGGGTCAGCTGCTGCTGTCTCACAAGAAGGCCCGTCTCAGCAAGTCTTGGGATAAGGTTAACGAGGCTCTCGAGCAGGATGCCATTATCCAGGGTTACATCAAGTGCCGCACAAAGGGCGGTATGATTGTCGACGTATTTGGTATCGAGGCTTTCCTCCCCGGTTCGCAGATCGACGTTCACCCCATACGCGACTACGATCAGTTCGTAGGCAAGACCATGGAGTTCAAGGTTGTCAAGATCAACCAGGAGTTCCGCAATGTTGTTGTCTCTCACAAGGCTCTCATTGAGGCTGAGCTGGAGGCACAGAAGAAGGAGATTATCGGTAAGCTCGAGAAGGGTCAGATCCTCGAGGGTACTGTTAAGAATATCACCAGCTACGGCGTATTCGTAGACCTGGGTGGTGTTGACGGACTCATCCACATCACAGACCTCTCTTGGGGCCGCGTAGATGATCCGCACAAGGTGGTTGAGCTCGACCAGAAGATCAACGTGGTTATCCTCGACTTCGACGACGAGAAGCGCCGTATTGCTCTTGGTCTGAAGCAGCTCACACCGCATCCTTGGGATGCTCTGGATGCAGACCTGAAGGTGGGCGACCACGTGAAGGGTAAGGTAGTTGTGATTGCCGACTACGGTGCATTCGTTGAGATCCAGCCTGGTGTTGAGGGTCTGATCCACGTTTCAGAGATGTCATGGAGCCAGCACCTCCGTTCAGCTCAGGAGTTCCTGAAGGTTGGCGAAGAGGTTGAGGCTGTCATCCTGACTCTCGACCGCGACGAGCGCAAGATGTCTCTCGGCATCAAGCAGCTCCGCGAGGATCCCTGGGAGGCTATCGAGACCAAGTATCCTGTTGGTTCTAAGCACACCGCTAAGGTTCGCAACTTCACCAACTTCGGTGTATTCGTTGAGCTCGAGGAAGGTGTTGACGGCCTGATCCACATCAGCGACCTCTCTTGGACCAAGAAGGTTAAGCATCCTTCTGAGTTCACACAGGTTGGTGCTCAGATCGACGTGATCGTACTTGACATCGACAAGGAGAACCGTCGTCTCTCTCTCGGTCACAAGCAGCTCGAGGACAATCCTTGGGACGTATTTGAGGCTAAGTACACCGTTGGTTCAATCCACGAGGGTAAGATCAGCGAGATGCTCGAGAAGGGCGCCGTTGTTGCACTCGAGGAGAATGTTGAGGGCTTCGCTACTCCTAAGCACCTCGTCAAGGAGGATGGCTCACAGGCTACTCTCGGTGAGACTCTGCCATTCAAGGTGATTGAGTTCAACAAGGACAGCAAGCGCATCATCCTGTCTCACAGCCGCACCTTCGAGGATCCCGCTCGCGAGGAGAAGAAGGCTGCCGCTAAGAAGACCGCCCGCGCTAAGAAGGACGATGCTCCGAAGATCGAGAATGTTGCAGCAAGCACCACACTCGGTGACATCGACGCACTGGCTGAGCTGAAGGCTAAGATGGAGAAGGGCGAATAATATCCCCTACTCCTCTCTATAATAGACTCCCGGCATTTGTCGGGAGTCTTTTTTTGGCACACTATTTGCATAATGATAGCCAACAGCAAATTGCTAATAATAAAAACAGATAAAACTTATGCAAAAAGGTAACATCGGGGTTACAACCGAGAACATATTCCCCGTCATCAAAAAGTTTCTCTATTCCGATCATGAGATCTTCCTCCGAGAGATGGTCAGCAACGCTGTCGATGCGACGCAGAAGTTGAAGACGCTCGCCGCACAAGGTGACTATAAGGAAGAGTTGGGCGATCTGACTGTCCGTGTGAACTTCGATGCCGACAAGGGCACTATCACCATCAGCGACCATGGTATCGGCATGACAGAAGAGGAGATCGAGAAATATATCAACCAGATTGCTTTTTCAGGTGTAAGCGACTTCCTTGAGAAATACAAGGATAACGCCAACAATATTATCGGTCACTTCGGACTCGGTTTCTACTCCTCTTTCATGGTCTCAAAGAAAGTAGAGATTATCACTAAGTCGTACAAGGAAGGTTCAAAGGCTGTAAAATGGAGTTGCGACGGTAGTCCTGCCTACGAGATCGACGATGCAGAGCGTGCCGACCATGGCTCAGATATCATCCTGTATATTGACGACGACTGCAAGGAGTTCCTCGACAAGTACAAGTTGGAAGGCCTACTGAACAAGTATTGTAAGTTCATGGCCGTACCCATCGCCTTTGGCAAGAAGACGGAGTGGAAAGACGGCAAGCAGGTCGACACCGACGAAGATAATATCATCAACAGCGTTGAGCCTTTGTGGACGAAGACGCCTTCTACCCTGAAGGACGAGGACTACAAGCAGTTCTATCGTACACTCTACCCCATGAGCGACGAACCGATGTTCTGGATTCACCTGAATGTCGACTATCCCTTCAACCTCACGGGTATCCTTTACTTCCCCCGCATCAAGTCTAACATCGATCTGCAGCGCAACAAGATCCAGCTTTACTGCAATCAGGTATTCGTCACCGATCAGGTGGAAGGTATCGTACCCGAGTTCCTGACACTGCTCCACGGTGTCATCGACTCACCGGATATCCCCTTGAACGTCAGTCGCAGCTATCTGCAGAGCGACCGTGAGGTGAAGAAGATCTCCACCTATATCACCAAGAAGGTGGCCGACCGTCTGCAGAGCATCTTCAAGGAAGACCGTAAGCAATATGAAGAGAAATGGGACGACCTGAAGCTCTTCATCAACTACGGTATTCTCTCTGAGGACGGCTTCTACGATCGTGCCAAGGACTTCGCCCTGATGAAAGATACAGAGGGTAAGTATTTCACTTTCGAGGAATACAAGAAGCTCATTGAAGCCAACCAGAAAGACAAGGACGACCAGCTCGTCTACCTCTATGCCACCGACAAAGAGGAGCAGTATTCATATATTAAGGCTGCTCAGGATAAGGGCTATTCTGTTCTGTTGCTCGACGGTCAGCTCGACGTTCCCACCATCCAGACCCTGGAACAGAAGTTCGAGAAGAGCCGCTTCACACGCGTTGATTCAGATATCATCGATCGTCTGATCGTTAAGGCCGATGCACCGAAGTCTGATCTCACTGAAGAGCAGAGTGACAATTTGTCAGCCGTTTTCCGCTCACAGTTGCCGAAGATCGAGAAGGCAGAGTTCATGGTACAGGTTGACGCCCTCGGCACAGAGGCTCGTCCGGTAATCATCACGCAAAACGAGTATATGCGCCGTATGAAGGAGATGAGTCGCTTCCAGTCGGGCATGAACTTCTACGGTCAGATGCCTGATGCCTTTAATATCGTACTTAACAGCGACCATCCACTGGTCAAGAAAGTGCTCAGCGATAGTGAGAGTGCCACAGCAGAGGCCTTGAAGCCTATCGTCAGTGAACTGAAAGGACAGGAGGCTCGTCTAGCCGCCATCCGACAGTCACAGGATAAGAAAAAGTACGACGAGCTGACTCAGGAGGATAAAGATCAGAAGGCAGAGGCAGAGAAGGCTGTACAAGAGCAGAAGGACAAGAAACAGCAGGTGATAGCCGATTATGCCAAAGACAACGATATCGTTCACCAGCTTATCGACCTGGCCTTGTTGCAGAACGGCATGCTGAAGGGCGAAGCCCTCGACCGTTTCCTTAAACGCAGTGTCGACCTGATCAAATGACCATCAAAAAGGCTCCCAAATTGGGAGCCTTTTAATTTATTTCCTTAATTCTTTCAATCTACACTTATATGCCTTACGGAGCTTACGTACGGCCTTATCGCGGATTTGTCGCACCCGTTCACGCTTCAGATCTAAGTCCTCAGCGATCTCTGCCATCGTCTCATGCTCCTGTCCTATACCAAAGAAGGCATTGATCACTTTACTCTCCCGGGCATCAAGAGACCCCAGTGCGAACTCCACCGCGTCTTCTATAGCCTCTGAGTGAACACGCTCGTCGGCCATTGGCGCATCTTGGTTCACCAGAACAGACAACAGACTCATATTCGCGCGATGACCCAGCGGAGCATCGACAGAGAGCGGCATACTCTGCTGACGGGCCTGTACCTCGTCTTTCACATCTTTCGGCACCTGGTAGAGACCAGCCTGCTGATCAATGGCTCTCTCCATCTGCTGACGGATATAAGCCACGGCGTAGTTCACGAACCGCACACCTTTCGATGCGTCAAATCTCGAAGCAGCCTTCATCAGTCCGATGTTTCCCTCACTGACAAGATCTTCCATCGCCACACCTTTGCCTTTATACTGACGAGCGACAGAGACGACAAACCGCAGGTTTGCCTCCACGAGCTTAGAGAGTGCCCGTTGGTCGCCATTCTGGATTCGTTCGGAAAGCTTACGCTCCTGCTCATCGGAAAGCAGCGACTCCTTACCAATTTCGTCCAAATATCTGTTTAATGCTGAATCTTCCATTGTTTCCGTATCTACTGCTGCAAAGTTACAAAGAATAATCGGATATACAAAAAAAAGAGAGGTAAAAACCTCTCTTTGTGATTCCGGCGGGATTCAAACCCACAACCTTCTGATCCGTAGTCAGATGCTCTATTCAGTTGAGCTACGGAACCAAATTCCGTTTTGTTGTCGCAATCATTTCTGATTTGCGGATGCAAAGGTACACACTTTTTCTGAACTGGCCAAATCTTTTCTGAACTTTTTTCAAAAAAAATTGATATTCGCCCGAAAAGCTATACGATAATCCTTGTTTTATGGTAGTTTTCGCGGAATTCAGAAGGACTACACCCTTTTCGTTTCTTGAAAATACGGTTAAAATTACTCAGATTATTGAAGCCACAACTGAAACCGATCTCTGCTATTGAGTGGGTACTGTCGACCAACATACGACTGGCATATCCAAGACGCTGGTCGATGATATACTCACTAAGGTTCCTACCCGTATGAAGTTTGAAGAAACGACTGAAAGCAGACGGACTCATGCCGGCAATGTCGGCAACCTGTGACAGGCGTATCTCGTCTTTATAGTTCTGATCGATGAAGTTCTTCACCTTCTGTACCCGACGACTGTCGCTTGACACTTCGACCTTGGCGAAACTGCTGGACGAGAGCGTACGTGCACCGTCGCACTTAGAGAGTTCATACAGAATCGTCAGGAACTGCGTAAAAGCATAAAAACCGTCCTTGATGCTACTCAGGGAATCAATCTGCTGATAGACACGCATGATAGCTGTCATCGGGAAGCAGAGACCTTTCCGAGCCTCAAGCATCATCTTCTTCATGGAGTTGAAGGGATTGCGTGCGAAGATACCGCTATCACTGAAATCGATATCGAACTGTACCGTCACCTCACGGATATCCTCACTTGTGCAGTTGTTCTGTTCCCACACATGCTCAAGATCAGGACTGGTAATAAGCACCAGATCATACTCTCCGATCACTTCATTGGAGTCGCCCACGATACGACGCACGCCAGCAGCGTGCTCCACGAAGTTCAACTCATAGACCTCATGATTATGGATGGGATAAGTAAACTCTTTTTTGCGGCGGTCAGCAATGTAGAGCACATCTTTACCCATCAAGGGCGTGATCTCATGAATGACCTTGTTCTCCATCGTTATTATATTTTCAGTTCTCTGAGAATCTCAACCATACGCTGCATATTACTGATACGCATCGGTACCAACGGCAGACGCAGCACATTCTGAATAAAGCCCATCTCACTCAGCATCGCCTTAACACCAGCCGGGTTTCCGTCGACGAAGAGCAGAGAGAAGAGATCGGTAAAACGATGATGGATCTTACGGGCAGGATCATACTCGCCACGCATCTGCAGACGGATCATCTTAGAGAATTCCTTTGGCAGTGCATTGCCGATGACACTGATCACGCCGACAGCACCACACGATATCATCGGGAATGTCAGGGAATCATCACCAGAGATTACATCAAAGTCGTTCGGTTTGTTCTTGATGATCTCGTCGACCTGCTCCAGGTTACCGCTGGCTTCCTTGATAGCCACGATATTCTGACAGTCGCGAGCCAGGCGCACCGTAGTCTCAGCCTTCAGGTTTACACCCGTACGACCAGGTACATTATAGAGCACGACAGGCAGTTTCGTTGCGGCAGCAATGGCCTTGAAGTGCTGATAGAGTCCTTCCTGAGACGGTTTGTTGTAATATGGACAGACACTGAGGATGCCGTCCACGCCACGGAAATCGCCCGTCTTCAACTCTTCTACCACAGCGGCTGTATTATAGCCTCCACATCCCATAAGGATAGGCACGCGTCCCTGTACCTTGTCGACAACCAGATCCTTGATCTTCTGCTTTTCCTCAGCACTCAATGTCGGGGTTTCACCGGTTGTGGCTAGAATACAAAGAAAGTCGGCACCGTTGTTCAACTGATAGTCGAGAAGTCTCAAGAGAGCCTCATAGTCAACGGAGCCGTCTTCCTTGAACGGGGTAATAAGAGCAATGCCCAATCCCTTAAAGATATTATGTACCATACAGTCTAAATCTAATTGGGCGCAAAGATACAAAAATAACCGCAGATTCCGCAGGCTTCACAGAATAATTTTTCATTTTTTCTGTATAATCCGTGGAATCTGCGATTTTATGCAAAAACTATTCTGCTTTGAACAAGTCCTTGATGCCACCGATCGAGCCGAGCAGGTTCGTGGCCTCATATGGCAGGTATACCGTCTTGGTCTTGTCGCCCTCTGCCAGTTCCTGCATCATCTGGATATACTTCTGAGCCAACAGGTAGTTGGCGGGGTTCGTCGACTTGCCCACAGCCTCCGTGATCAGTTCGATAGCCTTGGCCTCAGCCTCAGCCTTACGGATACGAGCCTGGGCCTCACCCTCGGCCTCGAGGATAGCCTGGTCTCTGGCGGCCTGAGCCTTGTTGATGATGGCAGTCTTCTCACCCTCTGAAGCCAGGATCTCTGCAGCCTTCTGACCTTCAGAGGTCAGGATCTGCGCACGTTTGTTACGCTCGGCCTGCATCTGCTTCTCCATGGCCGTGAGCACAGAGTCGGGAGGAGTGATATCCTGCAGCTCTACGCGGTTCACCTTCACACCCCACTTGTCTGTGGCATCGTCGAGCACAGCACTCAGTTTCTTATTGATGGTATCACGCGATGTCAATGTCTCGTCGAGTTCCAGTTCACCGATAATGTTACGCAGTGTTGTCTGCGTCAGCTTCTCGATGGCGTTGGGCAGGTTGTTGATCTCGTAGGTAGCCTTGAAGGGATCCACAATCTGGAAGTAGAGCAGCGCATTGATCTCAGTCTGCACGTTGTCCTTCGTGATGACGTTCTGTTTCGGGAAGTCATAGACCTGTTCGCGCAGGTCGATGGTCGTCGAATACATGTAACGGCCGTGACTGAGTACCACGATCGACTTAGCCCGGTCTATAAACGGGATGATAATGTTGATACCCGGCTGGAGCGTGGCATAATAGCGTCCCAGACGCTCAATAATCTTCGTCTCCGACTGGGGGATGATCACCAGTGCCATCTTGGCGAAGAGAATCACCAGTATGACGATGGCAACAAATACATAAGTCATAATGTCCATAGTTTTTTATTATTTAATGATTAGTATAATCTTAAATGACTTTCTCGTTGTTGAGCATGCTTAATCGCGATCTTCGGTCTTCAGCGTCTCAACCGTGATAATGGTACTCTCACGTCCGACGACACGCACGTTTGCTCCCTCGGGGATATCCCGAGCCTCATTGGTCACAGCCTTCCAGATGTCACCATCGATCTGTACGCGTCCGAAGCCATCGGCCTTGACGGTCTCCACCACTCTACCCTGACGCCCCATCAAAGCATCGGCATTACTCACACGACGGTCCTCGCCCTTGTGCAGATAGCGTTTGGCAAGAGGTCGCACCCAAAAGAGACAGATCAGTGAGAATACGGCAAAGGCCAGCAACTGGATATAGATGCTACAGCCAAGGGCCGCCGCGATAGCAGCAAAGGCCGCACCAACGGAGAAGCAGATGATAAAGAAGTCGCCTGCCGTCAGTTCCAGGATCAGACAGGCAACGGCTACCACCGCCCACATCTGCCATAAGTGTTGTGCAAAATAATCAATCATATAACCTTATTTTAAAGTGACAAAATAAAATCATCCCAATCCTTTGAAGAACCCTTCTGACCGAACACCTTCTGATAGAGTCGGCTACGGGTAGAGGCCACGCTCTCCTTCGAGTGTGCCGTCAGCTGCGCTATATCCTTCGGCTGGATGCGTACCTTAGTCAGCAGACTGACGTGATAGTCTTGTTCCGACAGGCGATAGAGACTGTAAAGTTTCTCCGTAAAACCCGTATAGATACTGTCCACGAGTTCCGCCAGTTCGGCCCATTCCCGGTGGGAAAGACTCCGTCCACTGTTCAGGCATTCCTGTATCTTATGACTAATCGGCGAAGAGAAGATGGCCGTCTCGGCCTGCTCGCGTTTCTCCTGTTCGATGATCGCCACCTTATTATGATAGTCAAGAGTGGCTTTCTTCTCCTCGAGTTCCAGACGCAACAGCGAATTCTCATCGCCCAGTTTACGCAACAGCGACTCCAGCTCCTTGATCTTCATCTCGTTTCGTTCGATATTCTGTCGGCTCTGAGCCTGTTGCATTTCCTGTAAAGCGCGTACCTTATCTATTCTATCCTGTAAGGCCAGTACCCTGCGACGACTGCTCTGTATAGTCACGACAAGCAGCACGGCATAAACAAGTATTCCTATGATCAGTTCATAAATCATAGCGCAAATGTACGAAGAAAAAACGAAACATCCAAAGTTTTTCGTTCGCAATAGTTTGCAATTGTTCATTCAGTTCGCAAAAGTTCACAGACGATGTCATGACAAACGCCGGAAACGCCTATTCATGCTATAATCGGCGGCCATCCGAATGAATCTGCCTCTGGGGTGACCATCCCCCGATATCAGCAGTGAAAAAACAATAAAAGAAGCCATAATCATTCTGACATATGAACAATAATGACTATATTTGCAGAAAATACTTGATTGAACTATGAACAGAAGAGAATTCCTGAAGAAAACGGCTTATGCCACAGCAGGCACTGCCGTTTCAGCACCAGTTGCAGCGATGATTACCCGAGCCAAGAACTCAGGACTGTTGGAAGACGAGACCACACCCATACCGTCGACCCTTCCGAAGCAGTCAAACGGTTCACTCCGTGTACTGATGATCAATGGAAGTCCGAGACCAGACGGCAACACCTTCTGTTGTCTGAAAGAGATAGAGAGCCAACTCCAGAAGCATGGTATCGAGACGGAAATCGTTCAGATTGGACGGAAGCCCATCCGCATGTGCATCAACTGCGGAGGCTGTTTTCAGAACAACGGCAAGGGGTGTGTATTCGACGATGACCTCTGTCAGGTAATCACACAGAAGATGGTGGAGGCCGATGCCCTCATCGTCGGCACACCTGTCTATTACGGACAACCCAATGGTGGGGTGCTTTCACTGATGCAGCGTTTGTTCTTCTCGTCGGGACATCTGGTACAGAACAAGCCAGCCGCAGCAGTTGCAGTATGCAGACGTGGCGGTGCAACGGCCACTCTACAGACCATGAACATGATGTTCGAGATGATGAACATGCCTGTGGTCACCTCCCAGTATTGGAATATTGCCTATGGCGCCGGCAAGGGCGAGGCAAAGCTCGATACAGAGGGTATGCAGACCATGCGCACCCTGGGCAATAACATGGCCTGGCTGTTGGAAAAGATCCATGCCGACGGCCCGACCGCGCCCACCCGCGAGGAGAGGCACACCTTCATGAACTTCATCAGATAGGAGCAGTCCTGCAACGCTTTTTCCCGTCCCTTCTGGTCGCATAACCAGCAGAGGCTGGAAATGTCATATCGTATTCGCAATTCACGGTGAACACAATAAAGCGAAGGTTCGAGCGTTATAATACCAGTGAAACATACATTTCCCAGATATCTGCTGTTGACGGTTATGTTCATGACATGTACTGTCGTGATGGCCGATGACTTTACGCTGAGAGGCAGGGTCGTCGACAACGAGGAACACGCACTGGAGCTGGTGACGGTGAGTTGTCCCAGACAAGGGAAGGTGACGATGACCAATCTCAAGGGTGAGTTCTCCATCGACCTGCAGTCGGCCGACTCTGTGGAAGTACGTTTCTCGATGGTTGGCTATGCGCCCCGCAAACGGGTGTTCCGTAACCCGAGAGGAAAGATGAAGGTGCAGATCGTGATGCAACCTATGGAAGCCCTGCAGGAGGTGGTCATCACGGAGCGCCGACGACAGACCTCACAGACGGAGCAGCTCGACACCAAGGAGATCCGACAAGCGCCCTCGACAACGGGCAATGCTGTGGAAGAGTTGGTACAGCAACAGGCTGGCGTGTCTACTCACAACGAGTTGTCTGGACAGTACAATGTGCGTGGTGGTTCCTTCGACGAGAACTCCGTCTATATCAACGGTGTCGAGGTCTACCGTCCATTGCTGATCCGTAGCGGACAGCAGGAAGGACTCTCCGTCATCAACGCCGACATGGTTGAGAAGGTAGGATTCTCGACGGGCGGTTTCGAGGCGAAATATGGCGACAAGATGTCGTCGGCACTCGACATCACTTATCGTCAGCCCCGACAGTATGAAGCCGCCGTCACGGCCTCTCTCTTGGGAGCCAGTGGTTATGTAGGTATGGGCAACCGTCGTTTCTCCATGAGTCATGGCATCCGATACAAGACAAACCGCTATCTGTTAGGTTCATTAGAAACAACTGGAGAATACAAGCCAAATTATATTGACTATCAAACATATATTACTTATAATCCAAACAAAAGATGGACGCTGGATTTCATAGGTAATATCGCAGAGAACCGCTATCGTTTTAAGCCGGAGGACCGTGAGACCAGCTTTGGTACACTGGCCGATGTTAAGTCGTTCAAAGTCTATTTCGACGGTCAGGAGAAGGATCTCTTCCGTACCTTCTTCGGTGCGCTGGGAATCACGCGTCATATCGGAGAGTCAACAACTATAAAAATCCTGACATCTGCTTTCCACACCAAGGAGAGTGAACGCTACGACATCATGGGACAGTATTGGCTTGACGATGCACAGACACAAGAGAGTCTGGGCGTAGGTACGTATATGGAACATGCCAGGAACTACCTGAAGGCCGATGTCGTCAGTCTGAAACTGACAGGTACGCACCGTACACGTCAGCACAGCATAGAGACAGGCATCACCTACAAGACCGAGCATATCAGGGAACAATCGCGAGAGTATGAGATGCGCGACTCCAGCGGGTATTCTATCCCCCACGCCTCCGACAGACTGGATCTGATATACACGCTATCTGCCAGGAACGACGTGAAGAGTCACAGGATAGAGGCTTACATCCAAGACAACTACCGTTTCAGTCGGGGCGACAACTACTTCACACTGAACTACGGCATACGACTGGCTAACTGGTCGTTCAACCAAGAGACCATCGTCTCACCACGAGCCTCACTGGCCATTGTTCCCGCCTTCAACAGCGACTGCACCTTCCGTCTGGCTACAGGTCTTTATTACCAAGCCCCCTTCTACAAGGAGATGCGCGACACGATGACGACGAACGGGATGACAACTGCCACACTCAACGAGAAGATCAAGAGTCAGCAGTCACTTCAGTTCATTGCGGCTATGGACTATCGTTTCAAGATGCTCAACCGCCCCTTTAAGTTCACAGCAGAGGTCTACTACAAAGCGCTGTCCAACCTCATTCCCTATAACGTGCAGAACGTAAAGGTGACCTATGACGGCGAGAACGTCTGTTCTGGTCATGCGGCAGGTCTCGACATGAAGCTCTATGGCGAGTTCGTGCCAGGCACAGACTCCTGGCTCACGCTTTCACTGATGGACACACGCCAGAGACTCAACGGAACGAGCATCCCCCTGCCCACAGACCAGCGATGGGCGGTAAACATGCATTTCACCGACTATTTCCCTGGTACAGACCGTTGGCGCATGACCCTCCGACTGGCCTATGCCGACGGACTGCCCTTCGGTGCTCCTCACCGTGGACTCGAGGCGCAGCAGTTCAGGGCGCCAGCCTACAAAAGGGCCGATATCGGCATGAGCTATCGAGCGCTCAAGGACAAGAAGGGTATCCGTAGCATCTGGCTCGGTATCGACTGCCTTAATCTGTTCGGCATCTCCAATGTGAACAGCTACTACTGGGTGACAGATGTCAGCAGTCGCCAGTGGGCTGTGCCCAACTACCTGACGGGCAGACTCATCAACGGAAAGGTTACAATCGAACTCCAATAAGTGCATTTTATAAGGATATTTATCCTGTTTGTTGCGGAACAATCAGCAACAAACGCTTTTTTCTAAAAAAAACGAAATATTAAGGTGGTATTTCATTTATCTTTTGTAACTTTGCACATCAATAATCAAACTATCTAATTTAAGACGATATGAAGATTTCGCACATTGAGCATCTGGGCATTGCTGTTCAGAGCATCGAGGAAAGCCTGCCATACTTCACAGAAGTACTGGGCTTAGAGTGTTATGCGACAGAGGTGGTGGAGGACCAGAAAGTAAAGACTGCCTTCCTGAAGTGTGGTGAAGTGAAGCTGGAGCTTCTGGAGCCGACATCTCCCGAGAGCACCATCCAGAAATGGCTCGACAAGGGCAACAAGGGTGTCCATCACGTGGCCTTCTGTGTAGAGGATGGCGTTGCCCCTGCACTCGCCGAGGTGAGCGAGAAAGGTGTGCGCCTCATCGACCAGGCTCCCCGCAAGGGCGCCGAGGGTCTGAACATCGCATTCCTTCACCCGAAGTCAACCTGTGGCATCCTGACAGAGCTATGCGAACATCCTGAGTAAATTTCCAAACTTTCAATAACAACAATGAGCAAACAACTAGAAAAAATCAAGCAACTCATCGAGAAGCGCGAACAAGCCCGTCTCGGTGGTGGTGAGAAAGCAATTCAGAAACAGCACGACCGTGGTAAGTACACTGCTCGTGAGCGTATAGAGATGCTGCTCGACGAGGGATCGTTCGAGGAGTACGACATGTTCAAGGAGCATCGTTGCCACAACTTTGGCATGGAGAAGAAACAGTTCCTCGGCGACGGTGTCGTTGCCGGTAGCGGAACCATCGACGGTCGTCTGGTATTCGTCTTCGCACAGGACTTCACCGTTCATGCCGGTTCTCTGTCAGAGACCATGAGTCAGAAGATCTGTAAGGTGATGGACATGGCCATGAAGATGGGCGCCCCCGTCATCGGTATCAACGACTCAGGTGGTGCACGTATCCAGGAGGGTATCTGCTCTCTGGCCGGCTTCGCAGAGATCTTCGAGCGTAATATCCTGGCTTCGGGCGTGATCCCCCAGATCTCAGGTATCTTCGGTCCCTGTGCCGGTGGTTCTGTATACTCACCTGCCCTCACCGACTTCACGCTGATGATGGAGAACACCTCATATATGTTCCTGACCGGTCCGAAGGTTGTGAAGACCGTGACGGGTGAGGATATCGACCAGGAGCACCTGGGCGGTGCCTCGGTACATGCCACGAAGAGTGGTGTGACTCATTTCACCGCTGCCACCGAGGAGGAGGGAATCCAGATGCTGAAGACCCTGTTGAGCTATATCCCATCCAACAATATGGAGACGGCTCCTCGTAAGGAGTGTACCGACCCCATCAACCGTATGGAGGACAGTCTCAACGAGATTATCCCCGAGAACCCCAACGAGGCATACGACATGTACAAGGTGATCTCTGCCATTACCGATAATGGCGAGTTCTTCGAGGTACAGCCTAAGTTCGCCAAGAACATCATCGTCGGTTTCGCACGCTTCAACGGACAGAGCGTCGGTATCGTAGCCAACCAGCCTAACTGCTACGCTGGTGTGCTCGACGTGAATGCCTCTCGTAAGGGTGCCCGTTTCGTACGTTTCTGCGACGCCTTCAATATTCCTATCGTCTCACTGGTCGACGTACCGGGCTTCCTGCCGGGCACTGGTCAGGAGTACAACGCCGTCATCCTGCACGGAGCACAGCTGCTCTACGCTTACGGAGAGGCTACCGTACCCAAGATCACCGTTACCCTGCGTAAGTCATACGGTGGTTCCCACATCGTGATGGGTTCCAAGCAGCTTCACACCGACCTGAACTACGCATGGCCTTCTGCTGAGATCGCCGTGATGGGTGCCTCTGGTGCTGCCGCCGTGCTCTATGCCAAGGAGGCTAAGGCCAAGAAAGAGGCCGGTGAGGACGTGAAGGCTTTCATTGCCGAGAAGGAGGACGAGTACAACGAGCTCTTCGCCAACCCGTATCAGGCCGCCAAGTACGGCTATATCGACGACGTGATCGAGCCGCGTAACACCCGCTTCCGCATCTGCCGCGGTCTGGCACAGCTCGCTACCAAGCGTGATGCCCTGCCCGCCAAGAAGCACGGTAACATCCCCATGTAATTAGTTTATTGTTTATAATTTACATTTATAGATGAACAACGAAGTATATGCAGCGATTGCCATGGCTCTCCATGAGCACCTGGGCAACAATGTCCATGACGTGGAGACCGGCATCATCACAATCAATGCGCGTCCCACCCAATGGAACGGCTATGCGCAAACATTTACTCAACATCCCTGAAACGTATGAAAGAATATAAGTATACCATCAACGGTAATAAGTATGAGGTAGTTGTTGGCGACATCAATGACAATATCGCCACCCTGACCGTCAACGGAGAAGAGTACACGGTAGAGATGGAAAAGCAGCCGGAGCCGGAGAAGAAGAAGCCCGTCGTGAAGGCCGCCGCTCCAGCTGCCTCTTCCAGCGATGCTCCGACAGCCAACAAGGCTGCCGTCAACAAGGCCAACGCCGTGAAGGCTCCCCTGCCCGGTGTGATCACCGACATCCTGGTAGCCGAAAGCGACGAGGTGAAGGCCGGCGACACCGTTGTCGTGCTGGAGGCCATGAAGATGGCTAACAACCTGACTGCCGAGAAGAACGGAAAGGTAACGGCCGTATGTGTCAAGATCGGTGAGAGCGTCATGGAAGACGACGCCCTTATCGTGATCGAGTAACACATCAATCATAAATCTGACAGGAGAGAATGGGCAGTGGCTCATTCTCTCTTTTCAAAAAGACTACTACATACTAAAAGACTAAAACGATGATCAGGAATATTCTCATCACTGCACTCTTATCCGTCGTCTCCCCCGTCATGGCACAGCAATGGCCCGAGGCAAGACAAGAAGCCAAGGCCGGTAGTCGTTGGTGGTGGCTCGGTTCTGCCGTCGACAAGGAGAACCTGCGCTGGGCGATGCAGGAATATGCCAACCACGGTATCGGGGCGTTGGAGATCACACCTATCTACGGGGTACAAGGTAACCAAAATAGGAACATCCCCTATCTCTCCGACCAATGGATGGAGATGCTACGCGAGGTTCAGAAGAACGGTCAGCAGATGGGAATGGAAATAGACATGGCGACAGGCACGGGCTGGCCCTTCGGCGGTCCGTGGGTACCGTTGGAGGAATCAGCGTGTAAGGCGGTGTTCGTGAACAAGACCTTCACGGGTGGCTCCGTACAGTCGCTCGACCTCTCGGCGCCGGCGCAAGAGGCAGGATACTGTCGACTCAGTAAGGTGATGGCCTACTGGCGTGGCCGACCATACGATGTCACCCGGTTTATGAACGACGGACAACTGTCATGGTCACCGGCAGACCTGCTGAAGGAACGCATCAAGCAGGCGACCAACAAGTTACTGAAGAAATCCTTGACACTACAACTGAAGGAGATGGAGACAGCCCGTTGGCAGGTCACAGCCCTCTATGTGCGCTATGGTGTGATGAAGGTGAAGCGTGCCGCCCCTGGTGGCGAGGGCTATGTCATCGACCATTTCGACCGTCAGGCCGTGGCCAATTATCTCCGTCATATCGAGGCAGCCTTCGAGCGTACACACACGCCCTACCCCCACACCTTCTTCAACGACTCCTATGAGGTGAGCGAGGGCACATGGACTCCCATGCTCCTCGAGGAATTCGAGAAACGGCGCGGCTATAAGTTGGAAGACTATCTGCCTTTCCTGCAGAGAGGAGACGAGAAGATCGTGTCCGACTACCGTGAGACGCTCGGCGACCTGCTTCTGGAGAACTTCACACAGCAATGGACGAGCTGGGCTCACAAGCACGGTGCTATCACCCGCAACCAGGCACATGGGTCGCCAGCCAACCTCATCGACTGCTACGCTGCCGTGGACATACCCGAGATCGAAGGGTTCGGTCTCTCGGAATTCGGCATCAAGGGTCTGCGCCAGGATCCCGGCAAGACCCGTAAGAACGACTCCGACTTCTCCATGCTGAAATACGCCCCGTCGGCCGCACATATCTGTGGTAAGCCCTTTACATCGAGCGAGACTTTCACATGGCTGACAGAGCACTTCCGCACCTCACTCTCACAACTGAAGCCCGACATCGACCTGATGTTCTGCGCCGGCGTCAACCATATGTTCTTCCATGGCACCTGCTATTCTCCGAAGGAGGACGCATGGCCCGGGTGGAAGTTCTATGCCTCTATCGACATGTCGCCCACGAACAGCATCTGGCGCGACGCGCCCTACTTCATGCAATATGTGGAACGCTGTCAGAGCTTCCTGCAGTGGGGCGAGCCCGACAACGACTTCCTCGTCTACCTCCCGGTGCGCGACATGTGGCAGAAGCAGACCGACAAGCTGCTGATGCAGTTCTCCATCCATCAGATGGGAAAGCTGGCACCGGAGTTCATCCAGTCCATCCTCGACATCGACCGCGCCGGCTTCGACTGTGACTATATCTCCGACCGCCTGCTGCTCACCACAACGTATAAGGACGGTATGCTGGAGACGGCGGCCGGCACAAGATACAAAGGATTGGTGATTCCGGAGTGCCGGATGATGCCAGAGAACGTCAGACAGCACATCGACCGACTGAAGGCGCTGGGGGCACCTGTGATCGACGGTACCAGAGCCGCCGACCTGCAGACGGCGGCCCTGCCCGAGGCCATCAGGACAGCATGCGGACTCAAGACCATCCGTCGCCGCAATGATACGGGCTACCATTACTTCATCGCCAACCTCACCCCCAACGACATCCAGACCGTCGAGCCGCTGGCTGTCGACTTCAAGGATGCCGTATGGTTCAATCCGCTGAACGGCGACATCACACCGGCTTCCTTCGATACCGACGGCATCGCCATCCATCTGCGCAGTGGTGAGTCGATGATCCTGCAGACGTATAACGAGCCACTGGCCCAGGATAATAGCAGGAGGAAAACGGAGAATAAAGCATGTCACACTGAGACCAAGACGCTTGCTGGTCCCTGGACCTTGTCGTTTACAGAAGAAGCACCCAAGGTGAACAAGACCTTCACGCTCGCTAAGCCACAGACCTGGGAGACGCTTGACGACGACAGCGCCAAGGTAACCATGGGCACAGGCGTATATACCACCCACCTCCGACTGTCAAAGAACGAAGCGAAGGCACACTGGACGATCGACCTCGGCGACGTGCGCGAGTCGGCCCGTGTCTATATCAACGGTCAGTTCATCGGCTGCGCCTGGTCGGTACCCTTTGTCCTTGATTGCAAAAACACCCTGAAGACCGGTGACAATGTGATCCGCATCGAGGTGACCAACCTCCCTGCCAACCGTATCGCCGACTACGACCGCCGGGGCATCAGATGGCGAAAGATGGAGGAGATCAACGTGGTCGATATCAACTATAACCGTACCACCTATGATTCGTGGGAGTCGGTACCCAGCGGTCTCAACTCCGAAGTACGTCTCTTACGATAGAAGGGACGTCATCTTAAAAAGTAAAACAACTTGTTTTACCTTCATGGAGCCTATCTCTTATAATCGTGGAGATGGTTTCTTTGAAAGTAAAACAAGTTGTTTTACTGTAAGGGAGATTATCCTAAGTCTTGCGAACCCTTATCCGGTACTTGTCTGTCAATGCGATCTGCATCACACGGGTATAACCGTCAGCGAACGGAGGAATGGCCAGTGCCACGTGTCCCATCGTCCGACGCAGGTTGATCTCCACACACGGATGCAACAGGAACCCATCGCCATCCGAACGTGCCACAATCATCATATCCACCCCGAAAGGTCCCCGATACCTCTTCTGACACATAGGACCGAACGACGCCATAATCTTCTCTTTAGCGTTTGCAAGCAAATCGACTGGTATATAACGACTTAGTATATCTATTTTCTCCTCTTCCGTAGCGATCAGATTTCCCGTATAAGCCCCGTTTCTCGTATGGAAGAGAGAGAGTCCCAGATAGTGCACACCACCCTGTTCGTCGACGCAGAACTCCATACCAAAATCCTTCACCTTATTATAATAGGGTTCGACCATGACACTTCCCTGACGCTGGATGACATTTCGGATCCAACCACTATGATAGTCGTTCAGTGTTCCTTCGATAAAACGGATGCCCCGACCGCTGCTGCTCCAAGGAGCCTTCACGACCACACGTCCCCACGCGTTGAGCTTTTCCACGACGGTATCCAGACCATCAGCCTTTACAGACTGTCCCACCATCCCCTCACACTGGAGTTGCGCCAGCACGGCAGCAGCATGCTCTCTGTGCGACAAGTCACGTATCTGTCGGATAGCCTGTTCCGAGGGCACTGCCCCGACACCATGGCGAAGCAGGAAGCTGCGGATCGCAGGGTCCCAGCCCCAGGGGCTCACCTCATCAATCGCGAGATGAGACAATTGATTTTTGTCGACAAACTGGCGCGGTCCTCCCCCAATCCTGGCTCTCAGACGTGCATACGCCTTCCGTGCCATATCGACATGATCCACCAGGATATAATCGTTCTCACCGGCCCAGATGGCAGGCAGATAGCCCAGGTCGCTTCTCAGTCTACGTCCCGCATGAGGAGCCGTAAAATTACTAAGGTTTGAAGCCAATGCCAGATCGTGTTCTGGATTAAACACGTATAATGTTACCATTTTATTCAATTTTGGTGCAAAATTACCATTTTTTTTTGAGTTTTTGCAACTTAGACTTTGCAATTTGCGAGAAAAGTGTTACCTTTGCACCACTTTAGAGAGTAAAAGATAACAATTCAGGCAGGATGGAAGCTTTCTTCAGGACGCATAGATACCTTGTCGAGCATGTCAACGCTCCAGTACGTCGCACCCTTATGGACGAGATCGACTGGAGCGACCGTATGATCGGCATCAAAGGTACACGCGGCATTGGAAAGACCACCTTCCTCCTACAATACGCCAAAGAGCATTTTGATATACTCGACAAGCAATGCCTGTATATCAACATGAACAACTTCTACTTCCAGGGACAGGGCATTGCCGACTTTGCCGGCAAATTCTACAAGCATGGTGGACGAGTACTGCTTATCGACCAGGTGTTCAAACAGCCCAACTGGAGTTCCGAGCTTCGCAAGTGCTATGACCTCTATCCCAACCTGAAGATTGTGTTTACAGGCAGCAGTGTGATGCGCCTGAAAGACGAGAACCCGGAACTCAACGGTATTGTCAAGAGCTATAACCTGCGCGGCTTTTCCTTCCGCGAGTTCATCAACCTGCTCACAGGCAACAATTTCCGTCCCTACACACTGGATGAGATCCTGAAAGACCATGAGCGTATCATCAAGCAGATATTGCCGAAGGTGTCGCCCAACCGCTATTTCCAGGATTATATCCATCATGGATTCTATCCCTTCTTCCAGGAGCATCGTAACTACTCTGAGAACCTGCTGAAGACGATGAACATGATGACCGAGGTGGATATCCTGCTGATCAAGCAGATCGAGCTCAAATACCTCACGAAGATCAAGAAACTCTTCTACCAGATTGCTGAAGAAGGACCGGCTAAGGCACCGAACGTCAGTAAGCTGGCACAAGACATAGAGACCAGTCGTGCCACCGTGATGAACTATATCAAGTACCTCACCGACGCACGCCTGCTCAACCTCATCTATCCTGTCGGACAGGACTTCCCGAAGAAACCTGCCAAGATTATGCTTCACAACTCCAACCTGATGTACGCGATCTATCCGATCCAAGTAGACCGACAGGAAGCCATGGAGACCTTCTTTGTTAACTCACTATGGAAGGATCACAAGGTAAACACAGGCGGGCGCGACTGTAACTACCTGGTAGACGAGAAGCTCAAGTTCCGCATTGTCGACGCGAAGTCGCCCGGAAAGATCAGGTTCTCCCCCGATACCATCTATGCCCGTTACAATACGGAGATCGGCAAGGACAACCAGATTCCGCTATGGCTTCTGGGATTCCTCTATTAGCAGACGACAAGAGGAAGATAGTTAGTAATAATTAGGTAATTAAACAAATACAAAAGTAGTTTTTATATTTATATTTATCAAAAATGGCTAAAGAAAAGAAATTTATCACCTGTGATGGTAATGAGGCTGCAGCTCATGTGAGCTATATGTTCTCTGAGGTAGCAGCTATCTACCCCATCACGCCGTCATCACCGATGGCGGAGCACGTTGACGAGTGGGCTGCCCGCGGTCGTAAGAACCTCTGGGGGCAGAACGTATCAGTTCAGGAAATGCAGTCGGAGGCCGGTGCCGCTGGTGCCGTTCACGGTTCACTGCAGGCTGGTGCGCTGACCACTACGTTCACAGCTTCTCAGGGTCTGCTCCTGATGATTCCAAACATGTACAAGATTGCCGGTGAGCTGATTCCCTGTGTGTTCGACGTATCCGCCCGCACACTGGCCAGCCACTCACTCTGTATCTTCGGAGACCATCAGGACGTGATGGCATGTCGCCAGACCGGTTTTGCCATGCTCTGCGAAGGTTCTGTACAGGAGGTGATGGATATGACCGCTGCAGCTCACCTCGCTACCCTTGAGACCTGCGTTCCGTTCGTGAACTTCTTCGACGGTTTCCGCACCTCTCACGAGTATCACAAGATCGAGCTGCTCGACCAGGAGGATGTTCGTCCTCTCGTAAAGGAAGAGTACATCAAGCGCTTCCGCGACCGTGCTATGTCGCCTGAGCGTCCTATCACCCGTGGTACCGCCGAGAACCCCGAGACATTCTTCACACACCGTGAGGCCTGCAACCCCTACTACGATGCAGTACCTGAGGTGGTTGAGAAGTACCTCGGTGAGCTCTCTAAGATCACTGGCCGTGAGTATCACCTCTTCTCTTACTATGGAGCCGAGGATGCCGACCGCATGATCATCCTCATGGGTTCTGCTACCGACGCAGCCCGCGAGGCTATCGACTACCTGAACGCCAACGGTCAGAAGGTAGGTATGATCAGCGTACACCTCTATCGTCCGTTCAGCGTGAAGCACCTGTTGGCCGCTGTTCCCAAGAGCGTGAAGAAGATTGCCGTGCTCGACCGCACGAAGGAGCCCGGTGCCAACGGTGAGCCTCTGTACCTCGACGTGAAGGATGCCTTCTACGATGTGAAGGATCGTCCTATCATCGTAGGTGGCCGCTATGGTCTCGGTTCTCACGACACCACACCTGCTCAGATCATCAGCGTGTTCAACAACCTCGCTATGCCCGAGCCGAAGAACCACTTCACCGTGGGTATCGTAGACGACGTGACCTTCACCTCTCTGCCTGCTGTCGAGGAGATCGCTCTCGGTGGTGAGGGTATGTTCCAGGCTAAGTTCTACGGTCTGGGTGCCGATGGTACCGTAGGTGCCAACAAGAACTCTGTGAAGATCATCGGCGACAACACCGACAAGTACTGCCAGGCTTACTTCTCTTACGACTCGAAGAAGTCGGGAGGTTTCACCTGCTCTCACCTGCGTTTCGGTGATACACCTATCCGCTCTACTTATCTGGTGACCACACCTAACTTCGTGGCTTGCCACGTACAGGCTTACCTGCACATGTACGACGTGACCCGCGGTCTGCAGAAGAACGGTCAGTTCCTGCTGAACACCATCTTCGATGCCGACGAGCTCGAGAAGTTCATGCCTAACAAGGTTAAGCGCTATTTCGCACAGAACAACATCACCGTATATACCATCAATGCTACCAAGATTGCACAGGAGATCGGTCTGGGCAACCGCACCAACACCATCCTGCAGAGTGCCTTCTTCCGTATCACTGGCGTGATCCCCGTAGAGCTCGCTGTTGAGAAGATGAAGGCTGCCGCCCTGAAGTCTTACGGTGCTAAGGGTCAGGACGTGGTAGACAAGAACTACGCCGCTATCGATCGTGGTGGCGAGTATGTTCAGTTCACTGTTAAGCCCGAATGGGCTAACCTGCCCGACGATGCTGAGAAGCAGGATGATGCTCCCGCATTCGTTAAGGAGCTGGTTCGTCCTATCAACGCTCAGGCTGGTGACCTGCTGAAGGTTTCTGACTTCACCAAGCACAACACCGTTGACGGTTCTTGGGAGGTTGGTACCGCAGCTTACGAGAAGCGTGGTGTAGAGGCCTTCGTTCCTGTATGGAACAAGGACAACTGTATCCAGTGTAACCAGTGTGCATATATCTGTCCTCACGCAGCTATCCGTCCGTTCGTTCTCGACGAGAACGAGATCAAGGGCTTCGCTGCTGCCGACGATACCATCGAGATGAAGGCTCCCGCCGCCATGAAGGGTATGCGCTTCCGCATTGAGACCTCAGTACTCGACTGTCTGGGTTGCGGTAACTGTGCCGACATCTGCCCGGGCAATCCGAAGACCGGTAAGGCCCTCACCATGGCTCCGTTCAATCCCGATGCTGCCGATATGGTTCAGGAGGCTAAGAACTGGGAGTACCTGGTTAAGAACGTGAAGAGCAAGCAGAACCTCGTCGACATCAAGAGCAACGTGAAGAACTCACAGTTCGCACAGCCTCTGTTCGAGTTCTCTGGCGCCTGCTCTGGTTGCGGTGAGACTCCATATGTGAAGCTCATCTCACAGCTCTTCGGTGATCGTCAGATGATTGCCAACGCTACTGGTTGTTCTTCAATCTATTCAGCTTCTATTCCTTCTACACCTTACACCAAGAACGAGAAGGGTCAGGGTCCTGTCTTCAACAACTCACTGTTCGAGGACTTCTGCGAGTTCGGTCTGGGTATGGCTCTTGGTAACAAGAAGATGAAGGAGCGCGTAGCTAAGCTGCTCGCTGAGGCCTCTGAGGGTGCTCCCGCTGAGTTCAAGGCTCTCGCCGACGAGTGGATCGCCAACAAGGAGGATGCCGACAAGACGAAGGAGATTGCTCCGAAGCTGAAGGAGGCTATCGCTGCTGGCGCTGCTGCCGGTTGCGAGAAGTGTAAGGAACTTCAGACACTCGACCACTACCTGGTGAAGCGTTCACAGTGGATCATCGGTGGTGACGGTGCTTCTTACGATATCGGTTACGGCGGTCTCGACCATGTGATCGCTTCTGGCGAAGATGTTAATATCCTCGTGCTCGATACTGAGGTTTACTCTAACACTGGTGGTCAGGCTTCTAAGGCTACTCCTCTCGGTGCTATCGCTCAGTTCGCTGCTCAGGGTAAGCGCATCCGCAAGAAGGACCTCGGTATGATCGCTACCACCTACGGTTATGT
>Ga0265298_10000269_pt1 | contig 81038 bp, 71 predicted proteins | sample AusTroGonzalo_MG_3_FD_193486 | JGI IMG/M metagenome (GOLD analysis project Ga0265298, IMG submission 193486) | Bovine rumen microbial communities from tropical cattle in Woodstock, Queensland, Australia - Gonzalo_01 | ecosystem: Host-associated > Mammals > Digestive system > Stomach > Rumen ... | reverse complement strand
GTCCTCTTCTCCGCAATACGCTTCAGTCTCGGTGATTCTCCGCCGCATCACCGTTCCGTCCGCCATCCGACGGCAAAGCCATGCGCCGACCAGCGTCTTAGCCACCGTCACCGCATCCGCCGCATAATCCTCTGCAATCAATCTACGCATTGCTCAAGTCATTCCGGTTTACTGCATATATTATACCAAATTTTGGCGCGACGAGGAAGACGTCAGCGGGAAACGACGAGGAAGACTTTGTCGCCGACGCGGCAGCGGGGGGTGCGGAGAGTAAACCAGTCGCCCTTCGAGGCTTGGGAAAGAACCTCGTCGTCGCGGCGGAGTTCGCCGGCCACGAGGTCCACGACGCCGGTGGTGGAGCCCTGGATCTGGAGACGGTCGCCCGGCTTGACGCTATTATCCTGCACCTTGACCTGGGCGATGCCGGCCTTGACGAAATAGTCGATAACCACGCCCAAATGACGCTTGACGGTAGTGGAAAGCGAATCTTCGGAATCGGTGAACTGGTCCTCGCCCGGACGTCCGTAGAACATGCCGCGCGAGAACTCGCGGTGGAAGACGGTCTTCACTTGATCCGTCAATTCCGCCACCAGCTCCGGCGTGTAGGCATTGGCAAGGACGGCATCCACCGCGCGCCGGTAGCACTCGACCGTAGTCTTGACGTATTCGGCGTTGCGCGCGCGTCCCTCGATCTTGAAGGACGCGATCCCGGCCGCCATGAGCCGGTCCACAAAGGCGAGACTGCACAGATCGCGCGCCGAAAGGACGGTATGCGGCTCCACGATAAAGCGCGTGTCGGACTCGTGCACCGGGCGGCCGTCCTTATCCTCGTACAGGTCCACCGCCTGCACCAGAAAGCGGCGCCGGCAAGGTTGGCGGCACTCGCCCCGGCAAGCGCTCTTGCCGAACGCCTCGTGGCTCATGAGACAGCGTCCGCTCTCCGCCACGCACTGCGCGCCATGCACGAAAGTTTCGATTTCCATGCCGGTCAAGTCGATTATCGTCTTAACCTCGTCGAGCGTGCACTCCCGCGCCAGCACCACCCGCTCCACCCCCTGCGAAGCGAGGAACCGGACGGCGGCCGAATTGGAGGTGGACATTTGCGTCGAAACGTGGATGTGGACACCATGCTTGCGGCAGAGGTCGATAACGCCCCAATCGGCCACGATGAACGCGTCCACATACGGCTTGGCCTCGGCGATCAGCCGGTCGATACCGCTGAGTTCGCCTTCGAAAGCGATGGCGTTGAGCGCGAGATACGCCTTGACGCCCTTCTCCCGGCAGCGTCGATGGATCTCCGGCAGGTCCTCGGTCCGGAAATTGACGCCGCTCCGGGCGCGCATGTTGAAGGTGCCGAGTCCGAAATAGACGGCATCGGCGCCGGCGTCCAATGCGGCCTGGAGACAGGTGAAGTCGCCCGCGGGCGCGAGGATTTCCGGCCGTTTCATGCGAGAAGCTCCATGGCAAGGGCGATTACGGGCGGCATGGTGAAAATGCTGAGGAGCGTGGTGCCGCTCACGATCCCCACGGCGCTATCGACGTCCTTGCCGTACTTGGCCGCGAGCATGCTGTTCAATGCGGCGGCCGGAGCCGAAGCGGCGATCGCCACCGCGAGCATCATGGTGGGATGGAGGATGTGCCTAAACGGGAACATGAGCCCGATGATCGACAGGGGAAAGATCACGAGCCGGACGAGCGTGGCAAGATAGGCGCTGCGGCTGCGCAAAAGCGGACGCAAGTCGGCCCCGGCGAGGTAGAATCCGATCACGATCATCGCGAGCGGGGTGTTGAGGTCGCCCAGCATCGCGACCGGCATCGCGACGGCCCCGGGGAGCGTGACCGACGCGATAAACAGCGGCAGCCCGAGCGCGAGACCGATAAAGCCGGGATTGAACAGCATCTTGACCACCTCGCCCCGGGTCATGTCGCGCAAAGAGCCGCCCCGGATCTGCATCATCCCCCACGACCAGATGAAGAGATTGAAGATGGCCACGTAGACGATGCCGAAAAAGACGCCTTCGGGGCCGAGAATTGCCTCTTCGAGGGGGAGGCCCATGAAGCCCGCGTTGCTGAAGGCGGCCGCCACCCGGAGGACGCCGCGCGTTTCGGGTTGGCCGCCATGCACGAAGAGATACGCAAGGGAAATCGCCACCGCATGGACTGCCGCCACCACCACGAACGCGAGTCCCAGATGCTTCATCATCTGCGCCTCGAAGGGACGCTGGAACGCGCCGATCACGAGACAAGGCGTGACCACGATGACGAGAATGTTGACGAGGCCTTTGACGGCCGCGCCGTCGATCCACTTGAGTTTGCGCGCCGCCGCCCCCACGCCCATCAGCGCGAAAAGCACGAGCACCTGCCGGAAAACGAGGAGGAAATTGTCCATCAATACTGCAGGAAGGGATTGCCGTCCTTTTCGACGCCGATCGTGGTGAGCGCGCCGTGTCCCGGCACGACCAGGGTGTCTTCGGGCAGCGCCGTAAGCTTACGGAGCGACGCCATCAAGGTGGGCATGTCGCCGCCCGGCAGATCCGTGCGCCCCACCGAAAAGTTGAAGAGCGTATCGCCCGAAAAGAGCACCTTGCCCGCCTCGAACCAGTAGCAGACGCCGCCCGGAGTGTGGCCGGGCGTTTCGATTACGGTGCAGCCCTCGATCGCCTCGGGCGTCCAGACGACGTTGCGGGGCATGGGCGCGGGGGGATAGTCGGGCGGGAAATTGTTGAGCGGATGGGTGATGATCTTGGCGTCTTCGGGGTGGACTACTACCGGCAACTCCGGCCAACGCGTCTGGAGCGACGCGATGGCGCCGATATGATCGAAATGCGCGTGCGTGAGGAGGATGGCCCGGGGCGTTTGGCCGTCCAGTTCCTCGATGATGCGCTCCGGTTCGGCGCCCGGGTCGATGATGTAGCCCGAGTAGATCGAGCAGTTTTCTTCGAAAGGTCCGACGGCGAAAGTTTTGCGTTCCATCACCAGATTCCTAGTTTGAGATAGGGTAAAACCGATTTTTCGAGGTAAGTATCGAGGTCGAACAGCGCCACTCCGGCAAGACCGTATTTGCGCACGAGGCGCGTCTGGTCGATCACGCCTTTGGCGTCGAGCCGCGACTCGTTGGCCGTGACGCCGAGGCCCACGATGATGCGGCGCGCGTTCTTTGGAGGCACGGCGTGCTGCGCAAGGTACGATTCGAACCTGGCGAGATCCTCCGTATAGTCCATCGGCACCACGTAGTCCACGAGATTCAAGTCGAGCCAACGTTCCCAATCCTGCCCCACCGCGGCCACGCACGAGGGATACTTGCCCAGCACGGCCGCAGTGAGCCATTTGGAGCGGGGAACGCGGCTGCGCGCCTCGGCCACGAAGCCGGTAATGGACGAGACCGCATTGGACGGCTTGACGCTGCGCTCGTACCAGCGCACGAAGTCCAGATGCACCCCGTCCACGCGATAGCGGGAGTTGATCTCCTCGATGGCGGCGAGCACGTGACGGCGAACCGCCGGGTTGGAGGGGTCGAGAAACTCGGTCGGCTTGCCGTCGGCCGTTTTGAGCGTCCAGCCGCGACTTTGGAGTTGCGCCAGAGTTTTGGGCGAGGAGCGGGTGGCGGTGAAGCAGAGCACCCAGGCATGCACGCGGATGCCGGTGCCCTTGGCCGCCTGGAGACATGCGGCGAGCTGGTCGCCCTCGTTCTGGAAAGTCTGGCTGGGCGGAAGGACGGACGAAGGATAGTGGGCGAAACCCGCCCCGGCCACATTGACGAAAAGATCGGTGACCCGCGCTTCCTGCAACACTTTGAAGGTTTTAGGCCAGTTGCCGGGGTAGAGTCCGCATCCGGAATGGTCCCAGACGGCATGGATTTCGCCCTTGCGCGGAACTTGCTTGAGGGCATAGGCCTTGAGCCGCGCCGCTTCGTTGAGCCGCTTCTTCTCGGCCGCTTCCCGATTCCAGAGTTTCGGGTCCACGCTGCCGCAAATGGCCGCCACGAGTTGGGCTTTCAGGGCTTCGTCGCCATCGGCCAAAAGGACGTGCGTCATCCAGTAGCCCTGGCGCGAACTGATCCAGGCCACGTCGCCGGTGGACTTGCCGGTGCGGTCGCTCCACCAGGCGATGGCGCGCGACTTGCCCTCGATGGGGACGGCGCTTTGGAGGACGGTGGAACTTTGGAGAATCTTGTCCGGAAAGCCGGAAGGAACGGATTTGACGAAGTCCATCCGGCTCCAGCATCCGGGATACTTGGCCGTTTTGTAGCCGGTGGGCCTAACCCCCATGAGCGCGCCCAGCTTGGGCGAGGCGGAATGGAAGACTACGAGTTTTCCGCCCTGGCGCACATAGGCGGTGATTTCGTCCAGTTCCCGGGCGGTAGGCTCGTGGAAACCGACGAGGAATGCGACGGGGCCGGACTTGAGCCGGGCGCCCATTTCGGCCGGAGTTATCACCTCGGCCGGCACTTCGGCGCTCCGGAGCCAGCGCTGGATGTGGCGCGAGAGCGAGGTGTAGTAGCCCGGCTCGTGCGCCACGATCATCACCGCCGCGAGGAGAGAAGCGATCATGGCAGCAGATCCGGACGCATGGTCCGGGTGAGTTTGGCGGCTTCGCTTTCGCGCCACGCCTCGGCCTTGACGTGGTCGCCCCCGAGGAGCACTTCGGGCACCTTCATGCCCCGGAAGTCCGCCGGGTGCGTATATTGCGGCGCTTCCAGAGTGGCGCCGTCGGAAAAGCTCTCGCTCCGGGTGGCGGCGAGTCCCCCGCCCAGCACTCCCGGGAGGAGCCGCACGATCGAATCGGTCATGGCGGCCGCGGCCAGTTCGCCGCCCGTCATCACGAAATCGCCGATCGAGAATTCGTCGGTGGCGAGCGTGCGGATGCGCGCGTCGAAACCTTCGTAATGGCCGCACATGAAAACGAGGTGGTCCTCTTCCGCGAGTTCCCGCGCGTCGGCCTGCACGAAACGCCTGCCGGCGGGAGTGGTCATGATGATGCGCGGCTTTTTCGCGCAATCTTTGGTGAGGGTTTCGACGGCTTCGAACCAGGGCGCACACATCATCAGCATGCCCGGTCCCCCGCCGTAGGGACGGTCGTCCACCGTGCGGCGCCTGTCGTGCGCGAAGTCGCGAAGGTCGTGGATAAAGATTTCGCACGCGCCCTTGCGTTGGGCGCGTGCGACGATCGATTCCCTCAGGAATCCTTCGAACATCCTCGGCTGAACGCTAACGATGTCGATCTTCATCCATCAAATTGGTCCGCTTACTTCTTGACGAGCTTGCGGACGGCCTTATGCGAGCAGAAAGTGCGCTCGGTATAAAGCTTGCTGCGCCACGAGGGGGACTTCTTGACCAGCTTGATGGCCTGGATCCACGGGCTGTTGAACGGGAAGAGCTTCTCCACCCGCACGCCGTAGCTTTCGCGGCTGACGGTGAAATTGCCCGCCACGTTCTTGCGGCCGTTGTCGATGGCAAGCACCTTGCCCTCGAAGTCCTGCACGCGGAACTTGTCGCCTTCCTTGATCTTGATGGAGACGCGCACGATATCGCCGGTGCGGAATTCGGGGAAGTTCTTCTTGGCCGCTTCCGCCGTCTGTTCGGCGTTGATCTTATCTATGATACCCATGATTAGGCCTCCTTCTTAGCCTGGGCCTTGCGGGCATGGTGCGGCTTGAGGTTGGGGTTCTTCGCGCGACGGATGAGGCTGGCGACGGTGGCCGAAGGCTTGGCGCCCTTGCTGAGCCAGTAGTCCACGCGCTCGAGGTCGAGCTTGAAGTTGTTCTCTTTCATCTGGGTGTCGTAAGAACCCAGGATTTCCAGGAACTTGCCGTCGCGCGGCGAACGCTCGTCGGCCGCCACGATACGGTAGGCCGCATGGTTCGTGCAGCCAGTTCTACGCATTCTGATCTTTACCATTTTCGGTGTCTTTCCTTTGATGGATGAATTTTTGACTGTGTATTATATCATATATTGGGGAAAAAAGCAAGGGAAAAATACGCAAGCGCATTTTTTTTTTTTTTCGCGCGCCGGAACGGGCAGGTGATGTAAGGGGAGGGATTTGGGGGGGATGGTTGCCTCGCAGGGACTCGAACCCCAACAAGCAGAATCAGAATCTGCGGTGCTACCATTACACCACGAGGCAATCTCGTTTGTGCTTTCCTGAAAGTGGCGGGGTCGACGGGGCTCGAACCCGCAACCCCCGGATCGACAGTCCAGTGCGCTAACCAATTGCGCCACAACCCCGCTTTTCCGGATAAGTGATTAGTATTATATCATATTTCGGGGTCGAAAGTCAATAGGGAAAATGAAAAAATTTTCGGGGAGTGGTCGGACTGGCGGGGATCGGACCCGCGACCCCAACATTAAAAGTGTCGTGCTCTACCAACTGAGCTACAGTCCGTTTGGGGGCTTATGGTTGAATATTATACCATATTTTCGGCGCGAATGCAATAGGAATTCGAGCTTTCCCAAAATTTGGCTCGCGCCGAAATACCGTTTGAGACGTCCGCCCGAAAGCCGGTCGAGCCGCTTGCGCTCCAATAAAATGGCGCTTTTGTAGAGCCAATGGCGCTTCGTGCCGGTGACTGTGCGCACGATTCCGTTCGTGCCCGGCGTGTAGCGGTAGAGCACGTCCGGAAGACTTACCACGCGTTTCGACCTTATCGCGCACTCGCAGACGAAAGGAGCGTCTTCGTAGATGAAAAGGTTTTCGTTGAAGCGGACGGGACCCGATTCGAGGAGTTCGCGGCGGAACGCGATGCGACAGACGCTGCCCGGTTCGCGCTTCTCGGCGAGGGCGGACATGAAGCGCCAAGGACGGGCGAGCGCCCGGAAGAGGTCGCGCCAGGAGTAGCCGATGAAGGCCGGTGCGAGCGTTTCGAGCACCTCGCGCCCGGAAAGGTCGTACTGGCGCTTGAGGGGCGAGAGGGAATAGTTGAAGAAACAGAAGTCGGCCCCGGTGGACTCGAGGCGCTCGATCGGACGCGCGAAGAAGTTCGGCTCGACGGTGTCGTCGGCGTCGCAGAAGAAGACGTATTTGCCTTGGGCGCGGTCGAGTCCCCGGTTGCGCGCCCAGCTGAGTCCCCTGCCCTCCCGATCATCGATTACGAGGATCTCCACGTTATCGCGTCCGATCCGTTCGGCCGCGCGCTCCAGCGACTCGAGCGTCAGGGGGAGCGTGGCGTCGTTGCGGTAGTTGGGCACGATCACGCTGGCGAGCATACTTCCTCCAGCCAGCGGACGTAATCGTCCATGACGCGTACGGCATCGAAAAGGTCGGGGCGCATCGTCTCCGCGCGCTTCACTTCCTCCACCGCGCGGCAAAAGCTTTCCACGCTACCCGCCTCGTACTTGGCGCCCGCGTTCCCCACGAGCTCCGCCGTTTCGCCATCCAGGGAATATACGATCTTGAGCCGCGCCATCGCATAGTCCGCGAGTTTCCCCGGCACGGCCACTCGGCTGGACGGAAACATGGGGATGAGCCCCACTTCGCTTCCGGACAGGAGTTGGGCGAGACCGGTTTCGTCCAGATAGCCGGCGAACCGGATCCGGTCGCATCCCGCCGCGAGGCGCTCCAGCGCCTTCCGCTTGGGTCCCTCGCCCGCCAATACGAGACTCAAGTCTTCGCGCCGCTTGACCGCCTCGATCACGGTTTCGAGGTCGTAGGACGAGCCCATATTGCCGATGTAGACGAGTTTCATTTCGCGTGTCCCGTCTTTTTCATCGGGCATTGGGCCCCGTAGCTCCGCGCAAGCTCCAGATAGCCGCCGGCCACCGCGCTGATCGCGTCCGCCCCCGAATAAACCGCTTTGGCCACGCGACCCAAAAGCCTTACCGCCCAACCCGGCAGCACCCGCGCGAAAGTTTCGGGCCACGCATCCTGGATATCGACTACGGTTTTGACTCCGTGCCGCTTGCCCCACCTCACGGCCGCCAGCGCCAGCCCCAGCGGCGGCGAAGAAACTACGATCGCATCGGGACGGGCAGGCTCGACATCGGCCGCCTTGGTCCAGACCCGCGCGAGGAGGAGATGGCTCAAGACCCGACTAAGACAGATGTTCTTGGGATAGGAAAGCGTTTTCAGCATCCGGATATTGCCCGGGAGTGGTTGCTTAAGGATGCGCTTACGCTTGGTGCCGTGGTTGAAGTCGCCCGTCCACAGCACCACTTCGTGGCCGCGCCGTTCGAGCGCCGAAGCCATGAGACTATACCGCTGCGCCCGAAAGCCTTCCTGGGGGAGATTGTCGAAGGGATTGACGATCCAGATTTTCATCCGCCAATCCGGAAATGGTGGAGAAGAGGAGATTCGAACTCCCGACCCCCACGTTGCGAACGTGATGCTCTACCAACTGAGCTACTTCCCCATTTCACGTAAAACATCGTATATTATATCACAAGGCGCGGACAAAAGTCAATAGGGAAAATGAAAAATGTTCAGCGCAGGCGGATTTCGGGGAACTTGAGATAGAGTTCGTACCGGCGCAAGGTGTCCGCGCCCAGATAGGCGCAGGGATGGGCCGGATTGATCATGGGGCAGATCTCCACCTCCACCCGTTCGCCCGGCTCCACCGCCACGAGCTCCAGCTTGCCCGGCGCGCCCGGCCGCATCTGGAGCGCTTCGCGTCCGTTCATCCCCACCGCGCCGAAGTCGAACTCATCCCCGGCCGCTTTCCAATCGTCCGGACGCTTGAGGATGGTGAAGGAGGAGCCGCTGTCGATCAGCATGCTCTGTCGGGAACCGTCCTTGCCCACGTAGAAGACCTTGGGCGAGCCGTCGAAATCGGAATAGTCGAACTTGAGCGCGGGGCCGAAGCCTTCGATCGAGTCGGGGTTGAGGACGAGCTTGCGCTCTTTGAGCGAAAGGATCATCGGCATCCGGCGGATGATGTCCATCCCGAGAATGCCGTGCACCTTGGCCCCCACCCGTTCGGAGAGTCCGGGGAAGGGAACGACCATAACCGGGAAACCTTGGTAGTCCATCTCGCCCACCTTGAGCGAACCGGTCTTCATGAGCCGGGGCACGGCATGCACGTTGCTGGTGCCGGCGAGACCGATTTCATGCAGCACTGCATCGGGGAAGGCGTTCGTCACGAACGCGAGGTCGAACGACGTGTGGGTGGCGCCGGTATCGAAAATCATGGTGCAGGGCACGCCGTCGAGCGAGCCCCGCACGAGCTGCAGATTGTTGCCTTCGCCCACTTCGAGGGGAACGACCAATTGCACCGCCAACATCAAAGCCGCCAGCATAAACCAGCTCCTTTCGTCTACTTTACGAGCGACATGAACTCTTCGCGCACTTTGGCGTCTTCCCGGAAGGATCCGAGCACGGCCGAAGTGACCATTTCCGAATTCTGCTTCTCCACCCCGCGCATCATCATGCAGAGGTGCTTGGCCTTGATCACCACGCCCACGCCTTCGGCGCCGGTTTCGTCCATTACGGCATTGGCGATTTCCTCGGTGAGGCGTTCCTGGATCTGAAGGCGGCGCGCGAACATGTCGACGATGCGCGCAAGTTTGCTCACGCCCAGCACCTGTCCCTTGGAGATGTAGCCGATGGCGCACTTGCCGTAGAACGGCAGCATATGGTGTTCGCACATTGAATAGAGCTCGATATCCTTCAGGACCACCATGTGGTTGGTGCCGCTCTTGAAGTAGGCGCCGTTCACCACCTTCTTGAGGTTCTGGCGATAACCGCGCGTCAGGAACGTCAGCGACTTGGCCACGCGCTCCGGCGTTTTCTTGAGGCCCTCGCGCGCCGGATCTTCGCCCAGCTCCTCGATGATGCCCTTCACGAGCGCGGCCAGTTTCTTCTGGTCAGGTTCCTTTTTCATCCGCTATTCTCCTTGCCAAAGCCGGCAGTTCCGGGTCGCGCGCGCCGCAAGTGACGTAAGCGGCGAAATCGTGCGCCTTGATCCAATCGAACGCCGCATCGAGATCCTTCACCACGATCGAGCCCGGCACTTTGGCCGCCAGATCCTCCGCGTTCACGTCGCGCCTGGCGGTGCCGCCCGCATCGTACACCGGGAGGAGCAGAAGCCGGTCTTCGGGGGCGATCGTGGAGTTGAACATCCGTGCGAGGGAATCGAGCATCTTGCGCAGGGGCCCGTACCCGTGGGGACGCCAAATTACGCAAATTCCGCCCGGATGGGCCGCTTTGACGGTGGTCCACATGGCCTTCAGCTTTTCCGGATTGTGGGCATAGTCGTCGTAGACCCTTGAGCCGTAGCGCTGGAGCCGGCGCTCCACGCCCCGGAAAGTCATGAGCGCGGCTTGGGCCTTGGCGGGGTCGCAGCCGAGCGCGAGCGCCATCCGGTAGGCGAGAAAAGCGTTGTTGCGGTTGTGGCGGCCGGGCGCGTTCACGTCCATCTCGCCCGGCTCCTTGCGTCCGTCCACCACCGGACCTTTCACGTCCTTCACGAACGCGTCGAAAACCTCGTCCATCTCCTCTTTGGAGTAGTGGTCGGTGCTGGAATTGGTGACTACGACCGCATAGGGATTGAACGCCACGAGCGATTTGTCGCTCTCGTCCACTTCCGCCACGGCGTAGTCCCCTTCGCCATACCTGACGGCGCCTTCCCAGCCCACCACGTTCGCCCCGTTGACGCACATGGGGTCCATTTCGCATTCGGCGAGGATATGGCCGAGCATGGCGGTTACCGTGCTTTTGCCGCAGGTGCCGACCACCGCCACCAGTTTATGGCCGGAAAGCGTGCGGGCGAGCGCCCGGGCGCGATGGACGATCTCGATGCCCATATCCTGCGCCTTGGCGATGCCGGGATTCGTCTGCTCGATGGCGGTAGAGACGACCACTTCGTCCGTGTCGCCGTCGATTCCGCTGCCGTCGTCGGGGAAACACTTGATGCCCAGGCGCTCCAAAAAACGGATATTGGGCGTGGCGAGGTTACGGTCGGCACCGGTAACCTCGTCGCCCTTGCGCAACATGGCGGTGGCGAGCGCGGACATGCCCACGCCGCCAATGCCTATGAGGTGGCGCTTCACTGCACTACGACAGTGCGCTGCTCGTAATGGCCCGGCACCCAGACGCGGATCACCGTGCCGTTAGGCTGGACCTGGTCGACGTAGCGGCCTTCCACCCACACCGTCTGGACGGTGGTGACGGGCTGCACCACCACGGGAGCGGGCTGCACCACCACGGGGGCGGGCTGCACCACTACAGTGGCAGGACGGGGAGGAGGCGGATTGTGGCTGATGGCAGATCCCACCACCGCGCCTGCCACCGCGCCGCCGATGAAGCCCGGCCAGAAGTTCTCGCCGCCCTTGCCCCAGGCGCTATGCCGGTGCTTGGGATGGGGAGCCGGAGCCATGCGCTCGCGACGGGGACCCACGCCGCCCCTCGGAGGTGGCGGTGCCGCCAACAGCGAACCGCTGAGACCGATCAATACGGCTATTGCTACCATGCGTTTCATGTTTGCCCTCCTTTTCTTGGTTTTACACCATATATTATATCATATTTTCCGGAAAAAAGCAAGTGCTTTCGTCGGAATAGAATGATATTCCCACCTTTTCGCCGGGGAGGTGACGGGAAAAGCCGCTTTCGCGCACGATTATGCCATCGGGCTCGAGATGGACGAGCGTTTCGGGGCCGAGGGGTTCGATGAAGTCGACCGTATGGGTGAAGCCGGGTACGATGCGTATATTCTCGGGTCGCACCCCCAGCAATCCCCCCTCGCGCGGAATGAGGTTCATGGGGGGTGTGCCGATGAAACCGGCCACGAACGGATTGGCGGGACGGTGGTAGATCTCCATCGGTTCTGCAATCTGCTGGATGCGCCCGCCGTCCATCACCACGATGCGCTCGCCCATCGTCATGGCTTCGGTCTGATCGTGGGTGACGTAGATCATCGTGGCCTTGAGACGCTGGTGGAGACGGATGATCTCGGAGCGCATCTCCACGCGCATCTTGGCGTCCAGATTGGAGAGCGGCTCGTCGAAAAGGAATACGGCCGGTTCGCGCACGATGGCGCGGCCCAGCGCCACGCGCTGGCGCTGTCCGCCCGAAAGCGCCTTGGGGAGCCGGTGCATATAGCCGGAAAGCCCCAGCGTTTCGGCCGCGCGAGCCACTCGGGCTTCGATCTCCTTTTTGGGGAAGCCGCGGAGTTTGAGCGCGAACGACAGGTTTTCTTTGACCGTCATATGCGGATAAAGGGCGTAATTCTGGAAAACCATGGCGATATCGCGATCTTTCGGCGGGAGACCGGTCACGTCGCGATCGCCGATGAAAATGCGTCCGGAAGTGGGAGTTTCGAGTCCCGCCACCATGCGGAGCGAGGTGGACTTGCCGCAACCCGACGGACCCACCAGCACGAGGAACTCGCCATCGCCCACTTCAAGGTTGAAGTCGTCCACCGCGGGCCGGTCGCCACGCGAATAGATTTTGCCTACATGTTCAAAGCGTACTTGGGCCATGGGGATGGTTCTTCCGGTAGATGGCTAACGACTGGCGGATTATTTCCTGCAAAAGCGGATGGTCGGACCGGAACGACGCCCAGTAGACGGCCGAGTAGCACGGGTCGGCGCGGTCGGAAATGCCGTATTGGCGCTCGATCGCATCCATTCGCGCGGGATCCATCTTGAGCGAGGCCCAATCGTCTGCGGCGGCCGCCTGCTCCACCCTTTCGCGCCAGATTTTGCGGTAGACGGGAGCGGCGGAGTCGAGATCGGTGCCGAGTTTGAGTTCGAAAAGCCAGGCGAGCTCGCGATGGAGCTCGGCATTGCCCGGATTGAGGTCGAGCGCGTTGTCGCGCAAGAGCGAGATGGCGGCGTCCACCCAGCGCCACCGGTCTTCCGGCGTGGGCATCATGGCCGAAACGTTGTAGGCGAGATTCCACGCCGCATACGCCCACACTTCCGGCGTATGGGGTTCGGAGAGGGTAAGCGCGTGCGCGAGCTGTGCCAGCTCCACGTAGCGTCCTTCATCCTGGAGACGATCGGCCCGGAACCATACGATTTCGCCCACGATCGACCGCACGCCCCCCAAAGCAACCAGCGCGCCCTCGGCCACCGCCGTAGAACGCGTTTGGCGCCGGCAGCAGTACAGAGCTTCCGTACCTGCTGCCAGCGCCGCAAGGAAGAAGATAACGAGTATCTTCTTCATTTCCGGCTTACATCATGCCGTCCATGCCGCCGGGCGCGCCATGCCCGCCGCAGCTGCATTCCTTCTTTTCGGGCAGATCGGTGACCATGCAGTCGGTGGTCAGGAGGAGCCCGGCGATGGAGGCGGCGTTCTGCAAAGCGGAGCGCGTCACCTTGGCGGGATCCACGACACCGGCCTTCATGAGGTCGCAGTACTCGCCGGTGCGGACGTTGTAGCCGTTGTTGCCGGCCGCCTTCTTGACGTTGGCGATCACGAGCGCGGCTTCCTGTCCGGCGTTGTTGACGAGCTTGCGCAAAGGCGCCTCGATGGCGCGGGCGATAATGGCCGCACCCACCTTCTCGTCGCCCTCGAGTTCGAGCGAGTCGATGGCCTTCTGGGCACGGAGGTACGCAACGCCGCCGCCGGGCACGATGCCCTCTTCGACCGCCGCACGCGTGGCGTGCAAAGCGTCGTCGACGCGGTCCTTCTTTTCCTTCATGGCCGCTTCGGTGGCAGCGCCCACCTTGATGAGCGCCACGCCGCCGGCGAGCTTGGCCAGACGCTCCTGGAGCTTCTCGCGGTCGTAATCGCTGGTGGTATCTTCGATCTGCTTCTTGATGAGCGCCACCCGGCCGTCGATATCGGCCTTCTTGCCGAGACCTTCGACGATAGTGGTGTTGTCCTTGTCGACCACCACCTTCTTGGCGCGGCCCAGCATCTCCAGACCCACGTTCTCCAGCTTGATGCCGATATCCTCGGTGACGAGGCGTCCGCCGGTAAGGACGGCGATATCCTCCAGAATGGCCTTGCGGCGATCGCCGAAACCGGGCGCTTTGACGGCGCAGACCTGGAAGGTGCCGCGCAGCTTGTTCACGACGAGCGTGGCCAGGGCCTCGCCCTCCACGTCTTCGGCGATGATCATCAGGGGACGGCCGGTCTTGGCCACGCCCTGCAGGAGCGGCAGGAGCTCCTGGAGATTGGAGATCTTCTTCTCGAAGAGCAGGATGAAGGGATTCTCGAGCTCGCACTCCATATCCTCGGGCGAGGTCACGAAGTAGGGCGAGAGATAGCCCTTGTCGAACTGCATGCCCTCGACGACGTCCAGCGTGGACTCGAGCGTCTTGGCCTCTTCGACGGTAATCGTGCCTTCCTTGCCCACCTTGTCCATGGCGTCGGAAATCATCTTGCCGATTTCGCTGTCGCCATTGGCGGAAATCGTGGCCACTTGGGCGATTTCGTCCGCGCTCTTGACCTTCTTGGAGAGCTTGGCGATGCTTTCGACCACGGCCGCAGTGGCCTTGTCGATGCCGCTCTTGAGCGCCATCGCGTTGGCGCCGGCGGTGAGGTTCTTGAGCCCTTCGCGGTAGATGGCCTCGGCGAGGAGCGTGGCGGTGGTAGTGCCGTCGCCCGCCACATCGTTGGTCTTGGAAGCCACTTCCTTGACCATCTGGGCGCCCATGTTCTCGAAGGGATCGGGAAGCTCGATCTCCTTGGCCACCGTCACGCCGTCCTTGGTGATCTGGGGCGAGCCGAACTTCTTGTCGAGAATCACGTTGCGGCCGGAGGGGCCGAGGGTAGAGGTGACCGCGCTGGAGAGCTTCTCCACGCCCGCGAGGATCTTCTGGCGGGCTTCCGCATCGAACTTGATCTGCTTTGCCATTGTATTGTTCCTTTCGGTCTTACTTCACGAGCACGCCGAGGAGATCCTCTTCGCGCACCAGCTGATACTTGACTCCGTCCAGCTTGACTTCGGTTCCGCCGTACTTGGGCAGGAGGACGGTGTCGCCCGGCTTGACGTCGAAAGCGACTTCCTTGCCGTCCTTGTCCGTCTTCTTGCCGACTGCGACAACCTTGCCCTGCATGGGCTTTTCCTTGGCGGTATCGGGGATGATGATCCCGCCCACCGTCTGTTCCTTTTCTTCCTGCGGCTCGACGAGCACGCGGTCGCCTAGAGGTCTGATCTTCATTTTGTTGTTGCCTTTCAGTTTAGATATTTTCCGGTTACTTCATGGTGAAGTCGGCATCGACCACGTCGTCGCCGCCCTTCTCCTGCTTGGGTTCGTCGGCCTTGGGCGGCTCGGACGAAGCGCCGCCGGGCTGCTGGGCCTGCTGCTGCGCGGCCTGGGCGCTGGCGTACATCTCCTGCGCCACCGGCTCCATGGCCTTCATGAGAGCCTCTTCCTTGGCCTTGATGTCGGCGATGGGCGCGGGCGGATTCTTGGCGAGCTCGTCCTTGAGCGCCTTGAGCGCATCCTCCACCGGCTTCTTCTTGTCGGCGGCGATCTTGTCGCCCGCGTCCTTCAGCGTCTTTTCCACCTGGAAGGCGAGACCGTCGGCCTTGTTGCGGGCCTCCACCTCGGCATGGCGCTTTTCATCCTCGGCCGCATGGGCTTCGGCGTCCTTGCGCATCTTTTCGATCTCTTCCTTGGAGAGACCGCCGGCGGCGGTTATGGTGATCTTCTGCTCCTTCTGGGTGCCCAGATCCTTGGCCGTCACGTTGAGGATGCCGTTGGCGTCGATGTCGAACGTGACCTCGATCTGCGGCACGCCGCGAGGCGCCGGAGGGATGCCGTCCAGATTGAAGTTGCCGAGACTCTTGTTGTCGCGCGCCATCTTGCGGTCGCCCTGGAAGATGGCGATCGTGACGGCGGGCTGGTTGTCGGCCGCAGTGGAGAACACCTGGCTCTTCTTGGTGGGGATGGTGGTGTTGCGCTCGATGAGCGGGGTCAGCACGCCGCCCAGGGTTTCGATGCCGAGGGTGAGCGGGGTCACGTCCAACATGAGCACGTCCTTCACTTCGCCCTTCAGGATGCCGCCCTGGATGGCGGCGCCCATGGCCACCACTTCATCGGGGTTCACGCCCTTGTGGGGCTCCTTGCCGAAGAGACTCTTGGCCTTCTCCTGCAGCAGCGGCATGCGCGTCTGCCCGCCGACGAGCACCACCTCGTCCACGCTCGAGAGATCCGCATCGGCCATGCACTTGCGGCACGGTTCGGACGTGCGGTTCACCAGATCCATGGTGAGCGTCTCCAGTTTGGAGCGCGTAAGCGTGGCGGTGAGATGCAAGGGACCCGAGGCGTTCATGGTGATGAACGGCAGGTTGATATCGTAGGTGGTGGCGCTGGAGAGCGCGCACTTGGCCTTCTCCGCCTCTTCCTTGAGACGCTGCAGCGCCATCGTGTCGGCCCCGAGGTCCACCCCCTGCGCCGCCTTGAAATCATCGATCATCCACTTCATGATGGCCTGGTCGAGATCGTCACCGCCCAAATGCGTGTCGCCATTGGTGGCCTTCACTTCGAAAACGCCGTCGCCGATGTCGAGGACGGAAATATCGAACGTACCACCGCCGAAATCGTAAACGGCGATCTTTTCGTTCTTCTTCTTGTCGAGCCCGTAAGCCAAAGAGGCGGCCGTAGGCTCGTTGACGATGCGCTTCACGTCGAGCCCGGCGATCTTGCCCGCATCCTTGGTAGCCTGGCGCTGCTGGTCGTTGAAGTAGGCCGGAACGGTAATGACCGCTTCGGTGATCTTCTCGCCCAGGAACGCTTCGGCATCCTCCTTGAGCTTGCGCAGAATCATGGCGCTGATTTCCTGCGCCGTGTAAACCTTGCCGTTGACACGGACGGCCGCATCGCCATTGTCGGCGCGGACCACCTCGTAAGGCACCATCTTGATTTCATCCGTCATTTCCTCGAAACGACGCCCGATGAAACGCTTGATGGAATAAATAGTGCTCTTGGGGTTTGTGACCGCCTGACGCTTGGCCGCCTGACCCACGAGAATTTCGCCCGTTTTCGTAAATGCCACGATTGAGGGCGTCGTGCGCGCGCCTTCCTTGTTCGGAATTACGGTAGCTTCGCCACCTTCCATGACAGCCATGCAGCTGTTGGTAGTTCCAAGATCGATTCCTAGTACTTTTGCCATAGTTGTTTACTCACTTTCTTGTCGCAGTCTTTGGCGACACCAAAGTTTAAGCAATCATTATGCCACTACTGTTCGCCCCATATCTGTGTCAATCTGTGACAAAAGTGTGTGACAAGTGGGACGCGCGGGATACTGAACACCTTGAAGCGTCCGCCGGTGGTTGGCCGGAAAAGGAGATAGACCGGACGATCAGGCGCAAAAGCGAGCGGGATGGGGTGTTCGGCCAGATACCTGCCGCCAAATTGGCCGTTGAAGTCGTATTCGCCCGAAGCGCCTTCGACTTTGGCGAACAGCGTCCGCGGCTTCAGCGCCAGCGAATTCATCACCTGCCGCATATATTCCGGCAAGTCCTCGCCCACTATCCACGCCGCCTGCATTTCAGGCGTCCGGCCACAAATCGCGCGCTCGCTCGCGCAGACGATACTTTTGGATCTTGCCGGAAGCGGTTTTGGGGTAGTCGGCCACGAACTCGTAGTATTTGGGGATTTTAAACCAACTGATCAGCGGTTTAAGCGCATTCGTTATATCTTCGCCGGTAAGCGAGGCACCTTCTTGCAACTGGACGAAGGCCGCAGGCTGTTCGCCATACAGTTTGGAGGGGCACCCCACCACCGCCACGTCCTTCACTTCCGGCAGCGAACCGATGTACTGTTCCACTTCCTTGGGACTGATGTTCTCGCCGCCGCGGATAATCATATCCTTGAGCCGGCCGGTGATGTAGAAATATCCGTCCGCATCCATCTTGCCGAGATCTCCCGAATGCAACCACCCGTTCTCGTCGATACATTCGGCCGTGGCTTCCGGCATATTGTAATACCGCTTCATATAGAGGCCGCGGCAGCAAAGTTCCCCCTCTTGTCCGATGGGGGCGAGCTCCTTGGTTTCCGGATCGATAACCGCCACCTCCATGCCGGGCAGCGCCTGGCCCACCGTCTCGCATTTGCGATGGACGGACTCTTCGAAATAGCGCGTCATCGTCATTACCGGTCCGCCCTCGGTAAGGCCGTATGGGATCGTGATCTCCGGCATATACCGGTGCGCCTGCTCCATGCGGTGGACGGGACAAACCGATCCCGACATGACGCCGGTGCGGAGCGAAGAAAGGTCGTATTTGGCGAGCTCGGGATGGTCCAGCATCGCGATATACATGGTGGGGACGCCAAAAACGGCCGTGCACCGCTCCTTATGGATGGCCTTGATGACCTCCACCGGATTGAACCGCTCGACCAACACCATCGTAACCCCGTGATTGACGCTGCCCACCACGCCCAAAACACAGCCGAAGCAATGGAAAAGCGGCACCGGAATGCAGAGACGGTCGCGCGAAGTGAAGTTTTGGCAGGCGCCCGACCAAAACGAGTTGTTCACGATGCCTTTATGGGTCAAGAGCACGGCCTTGGGCAGATTGGTGGTGCCGGAGGTGTACTGCATGTTCACCACATCGTCCGGCCGGCACTTCGCCTGACGCTCGAAATACGCCGCATCCGGCACCATGACCGCCAAATCCTTGAGTTCGTCGAGCGAGAACATGCCCTTGTGCTTGACGCCGCCCAGGTAGAACACACGCTTCAAATTGGGGTAATTGCGCGGATGAAGCTCGTGCCGGAGGCCATATTTCAATTCTGGCATCAGTTCGTAGAGATCGTCGATATAGCTTTCTTCGCGGAAGCCGTCGGAAACAAAGAGATTCTCCGCCCCGGAATGGCGCAAAGCGAAATCGATGCCTTTTTTCTTGTAATGGGTGTTGAGCGGCAGAAGCACCGCCCCGATCTTGGCCACCGCCAGCATCAGCACTACCCAATGCGGAATGTTGGTGGCGATAAGCGCGATTCTTTCTCCCCGCTTGACCCCCAGCGCCATCAGCCCCTTGGCCACCAGGTCCACTTCGCGCCCGAGCTCGTACCAATTGAGGCGGAAATCGCGGTCGGGCAGGACGAGCGCGTCGTTCTCGCCGCATCGCGCGATCGTCTGGTCTAGGAGCTGCCCGATTGTGTAGTTTCGCCGGAGCGGCAGATTGTGCCACGGCATGCCGGTCGAAACCGATTCGGCGAACGGCGCCTTGGAGGGGGCGCTGCCGTATGGATCGGACAGTTTCATGCGTCCGGCCAAAGCTCCTTGGCCATCTCCCGCAAACGGTACTTCTGGATCTTACCCGAAGCAGTGAGCGGGAAACCATCGACAAACCGGTAATATTTGGGTATTTTGAACCAACTGATCTTGTCGCGGCAGAAAGCTTCGATATCCTCGGCCTTGAGTTCAACGCCAGGCTGCGCGATCACGAAGGCGGCCGGCTGTTCACCGTATTTCTTGGAGGGACAGCCGACCACCGCCACATCCCGCACTCCCGGCATGGTGGCGATGAAGTCTTCCACCTCCTTGGGACTGATGTTTTCGCCACCTCGAATGATGAGATCTTTGATTCGCCCGGTGATGTAATAGTAGCCCTGCTCGTCCATATGCCCCACGTCGCCCGAATGCAACCACCCGTTTGCGTCGATGCAGTTCGCGGTCTGCTCGGGCATGTTGTAATACCCTTTCATGTTGTTGTAGCCGCGGCAGCAGATTTCGCCGTCCTTGCCGATCGGGGCGAGATCCTTCGTTTCCGGATCGATGATCGCCACCTCGATCCCCGGCAACGCCTGTCCGATCGTGGTGCACTTGCGCACGGTGGACTCCTCGAAGTAACGCGTCATCGTCATCACCGGCCCCGATTCGGTAAGTCCGTAAGGAATGGTTATTTCCGGCATGTACTTCTGCGCCTGCTCCATGCGCGGCACCGGACAGGCCGCACCCGACATGATGCCGGTACGGAGCGACGAAAGGTCATACTTGCCGAACTCGGCGTGATCGAACGCGGCGATATACATGGTGGGCACGCCGTAGGTGGCGGTGCAACGCTCCTTGTCGATGGCGTGAAGCATGGCCGTGGGGCTGAATTTCTCGAGGAGCACCATGGTGGAACCGTGATTGACGCACGCCATCACCCCCAGAACGCAGCCGAAGCAATGGAAAAGCGGCACCGGAATGCACACGCGGTCGCGCATCGAGAGGTTTTGGCACGCCCCGATCCAAAAGCCGTCGTTGGCGATATTGTAATGGGTCAATTGAACGCCTTTGGGAAAGCCGGTGGTGCCGGAGGTGTACTGCATGTTGACCACATCGTCCACCCGGCAGCGCTCCTGCCGGTCGCAGTATTCCGCATCCGACACTTCACCCGCCAGCGCCTTGAGTTCGTTCATCGAATAAAACCCGCGATGCTTCTCCGGCCCCAGATAAAAGAGCCGCTTGAGCCGGGGATAGCGCCGGCAGTTGATGTTCCCGCGGATCGAAGTCTTGAGCTCGGGTATGAGCGAGTTGAGGACGTCAAGATAGCTGCAATCGCGATAGCCGCCGATCACAAAAAGATTCTCGGCATCCGACTGCTTGAGCGCGAAATCAATCTCCGCCGATTTGTAGTTCACGTTGAGCGGCAGAAGCACCGCCCCGATCTTGGCGGTGGCGAACATGAGGATGATCCAGTGCGGCACGTTGGTGGACCAGATGGCCACCTTTTCTCCGTGCTTCACCCCCAGCGCCATCAGTCCCTTGGCCACGCGGTCCACTTCCTCGCCGAACTCGTACCAGGTAAGCCGGTAGTCGCGATCGGCCAGAACGAGCGCGTCGTTCTCGCCGCACCTGGCGATCGTCTGGTCCAGGAGCTGTCCTAGCGTGTAGCGACGCGTAACCGGAAGTCCGTGCCACGGTACTCCCGCCGAAACCGACTGGCTGAACGGCGGCTTCACCGGCGCGCTGCCGAAAGGATCGGAAAGTTTGAATTTAGTTGCCATGGGCTATTGGTTTCCAGCTTTTGGTGGGGTAGACCAAGGTGACCAGCACCGAGGCGGAAAGGATCAACGAAAAAACGGGGAAAGTGATGATGGCCAGCCACCCCGGCTTGCCGCCCTTTTTGGAGAGCGCCACCGCCGAAAAGCCCATGAACCAGCTCATGAAGATGACGCTGCCCAGCACGCTGCAGAAGAAGTGCCAGTTGCGGTTGACCGCCAACGCCAGGATGTTGGAAAAATGCACGAACGCCACGCTCATGCCGGTCAAAATCGCGAAATAGCTGTCGAACAGCCTCAAACTCGGCTTGCGGAACATCGCCCGCGCCCAAGGGCATGCGTAATAACGCGCCACCTGCCAACCGCCGGTGGCCCAGCGTCGCAACTGCCGCCACATCGCCCGGAAATTCTCCGGTTGCTCATCGGCATAATCGGCATCGGGCACGTAGGAAATGCGTCCGCCGTTGATGTTGCACTGGACGGAAAACTCCACATCCTCCACGAGCGTCCGGGTGTTCCAGCCCTGTTGGCGCACCACATCGTACTTGAAGGCGAAGCCGGTGCCGGTAAGTTTGCCGGAGAGCCCCAGATTGGTACGCACCCGGTTGGAAAGTTCGTTCATCACGTCCCAATACGCCGTATACCAGCCGCTGATTACATTCGCGTGCGGATTGGAGGAGTGGCGGCAACCGGTTACCACCGATTCTCCGCTCTGCAAGGCGTCGTTGACCATGTTGAACCACTCGCGGTCCACCTGGTTGTCGGCATCGAACACCGCGATGGCTTCCGCATCCTTGATCTGCGAAATGCCCCAGCTGAGCACGTCGCCCTTGCCCTTGCTGGGCGTGGTTTTCTCCCACACTTCAGCGCCGGAAAACCTTGCCACCTGAACCGTAGCGTCCGTGCAATTGTCCGCCAGCACCACCACCTTGATCTTGCCGGACGGATAGTTGGCCTCGAGACACGTCTTCACCGGGAACGCAACCACGTTCTCTTCGTTCCGCGCACATACAAGCACGGTGAAATGGAGCTTTTTCTGACGCTTGCGATAAATTTTGGACGGCTTCACCAAGCCCAGCAGCACCACCGTCATCGACCAAAAGAAGACGAAGGTAAGCGCCAGACAGATGATGTCCAAAACCATTACCGCCACCTCCTATGCGCCCAGAGATACTGCTCGGGATATTTGCGGATGGCCTCGCCAAGGCGGTCGTTGAGCAGTTGGGTGGCGGCGGCCTTGTCTTCGTTCTTGCCGAATCTCAACGGCGCACCTCCGACCAGGCGATATTTGAACGGCGCTATGCGTACGAACGACCCCACCACTATCGGGTAGCCGTAGCGCATCGCCAGCCGAGTGACCGAAGTGAACGTCTTAGCGGGACGCCCCAGAAACTCCAGCTGCATGCCGCCGGCCGTATGCTGATCCATCAAAATCGTCATCGCCGCGCAATCTTGCTTCCACTGTGTCATGATATCGGGTGAGAAGCCGTGATTCTTGTCGATAACCGTGATATTACCACGGAAATGATGTTTCTTGAGCCAATTCTGCACGAACTTGTTGTTCATCACCCGGGCGATTGCGATCATCGGCCGCACGAAACTTATCATGTTGGTGGCCGCCTCCCACACGCCATGGTGGGAACTGGCGAGAATGATCGGGGTGTCGGGCGATTCAAGCAGCAGTTTCACCGCTTCGGGGCTCGCATCGGTCGTTACGTCCAGATGCTCGCGCCAGTTCTCCCGCGTAATCACTTTCGGAACAAACAGCGCTTCCATGATGTGCCCCGCCAAATGGCACCAGCTCTGTCTTGCGATCCGCGCCGCCTCTTTAGGATCGGCCGTGATGCCGCACTTGAGTACGTTATCGATCGCCAGTCTCCTGCGCTTGCCGAAGAACGGCCACAGCATCGCGGCGAATCCCGCGCCCAGACCGTACGCGCGATCGTAGAACCACTTCATAACGGACGCTCGAAACGGATGGCCGCGCTTTTGCCGTGGGCATCGAGCCCTTCGACCTCGGCGAAAGTCTTGATGGTGGAAAGCGTGTCGGCCAAATCGGCCTGGGTGAAGTTCACGTAACTGTGCCGCCGACGGAAATCGTCCGGCACGAGCCCGTTGAACATGCTGGCCGCGCCTCCGGTGGGGAGCACGTGACTCGGCCCGGCCACAAAATCGCCGGCCGGTTCCGGCGTCCACTGTCCGACGAACACCGCTCCGGCGCTACGGACCCATTTGAGCGCGTCATTGGGGTTTTTGGTCAGCAGCTCCAGATGCTCCGGCGCGAATTCATTGATTATCTTCATGCCGTCCAGAACGCTCTTCACCGTGACGATCATGATGCCGCCAGCATCGATTACCCGCTTGACCAGCGCCTTGCGCCCCAACGTCTCCGCCTGCCGCAGAATCTCGTTGCGCAACGTGTCGGCATACCGGCGCGACGTGCATACGCAGAGCGATTTTTCCATCCCCGATCCATGCTCGGCCTGGCTGAGCAGGTCGGCCGCCACCCAGCGGATCGACACGGAACCGTCGGTGATGATGGCGATCTCGCTCGGACCCGCCACCTGATCGATGCCCACATAGCCGAAGACCTGGCGCTTGGCCGCGGTGACATAGGCGTTGCCCGGCCCTACGATCTTCTCCACTTTCCGGCAGGTCTTGGTGCCGAACGCCATCATGCCGATGGCCTGGATGCCCCCGACCCGGTAGATTTCGGTGGCGCCGGCCAGATTGAGCGCATACAGCAACACGGGATTGACCTCGCCCGTCTTGCCCGCGGGAGTGCATGCCACTATTTCCTTCACGTTGGCCGCCTTGGCCAGCGCCACCGTCATGATGGCGGTGGAGGCCAAAGGCGCGGTGCCGCCGGGAATGTACACGCCCACCCGATCCATCGGAGTGAAAAACTCGCCCAGCTTGCCGCCCTTCGGGGTGCCGATCTCCCAACGCTGCTTCAAGGAGGCGCGCGAGAAATTGATCACGCGCACGTAGGCATCGTTGACCGCACGCTGGATGGTCTTGTCCATCTTGGAAAAATTGAAGTTCTTGAGCTGGAACTGCGACGGCTTCAGCTTGGCGCCCTCGAACTTCTCCACATACTTGGCAACGGCCGCATCGCCCTTTTCCCGGATATCCTTCAGCACCGCCGCCGCAACCTTTTCCGCCTCTTCCGGAAAGGCCGGGCGCTTGATGAAGTCCCTGAGTTTTTTGTCGTCCGCGCCTGTGATGTGGATCATGTTTCCGTCCTTTGCCTTATTTCAGTTTGTCGTAGTTCTTGGGACCGAGCATGCACTTGACCGAGCATTCCACCGCCAGCTCCCCGTTCACGTAGCCCTTGCCGCTGAAATACCCCAAAATGCGCCCGAGTTTGTTGTTGGTGGCCACCGTCACCAGTTTGTCGCCGGGCCTCACCGGCTTGTGGAACCGGGCGTTTTCGATCGTGGCCAAGATGAAACTCGACTCCTCGCCCAGGAACCCGCGCGCCACCAAAGCCGCCCCGGCCGCCTGCGCCATCGTTTCGCAGAGCACCACGCCCGGCACAATCGGAAAGTCCGGGAAGTGACCCTTGAAGAAGTCGTTCTTCTCCATCGTGAAGGTGTATTCCGCAAGCCCTCCCGTCTCGTCGGCCGCGATCAGCGTATCTACGAAGAGAAACGGCGGACGATGCGGCAAAAGCTCGATGCCGGGCTTATTGTACGTATTTTTGAAACTAGGGAATTCCATTTTCGCTCACGCTTTCTTGAGTACCAGTACGCCATTATGTCCGCCGAATCCGAGCGAGGTCGACACCGCCACGCGGATGTTCCGCTCCACACCCGTGTTCGGGGTGTAGTTGAGATCCAGCTCCGGATCGGGTTTTTCGTAGTTGAGCGTGGCAGGGCAGAACCCGTCCTTGATGGCCAAGGCGCAAATCGCCGCTTCCGTGGCGCCGGTCGCGCCCAGCATGTGGCCGTGCATCGGCTTGGTGGACGAAATGTTGATGCTCTTGGCGTAGTCGCCGAAAACGCGCTTGAACGCCGCCGTTTCCATCTTGTCGTTGAGATTGGTGGAGGTGCCGTGCGCGTTGATGTAGTCCACTTCCGTCTTGTCCGTCACGCCCGCGTCCTTAAGCGCAATCTCGATGGCCTTCACCGCCCCGTCCGCCGAAGGATCGGGCGCCGTGATGTGGTAGGCATCGCAGGTGGAACCGTAGCCCGCCAGCTCCGCGTAGATCTTGGCTCCGCGCGCCTTGGCGTGCTCCTCGCTCTCCAGAATCAGGATGGATGCGCCCTCGCCCATGATAAAGCCGTCGCGATCCACGTTGAACGGACGGCACGCCTTCTCGGGCGTGTCGTTGAACTTGGTGGCCAGCGCCTTCTCCTTCATGAACCCGCCCACGCAGAATTCGAGGATCACCGCTTCCGAACCGCCGGAAATCACCACGTCGGCGCGTCCGGCCCTGATCGCGTCCATCGCATAGCCCAGCGCGTCAGTGGAGCTGGCGCACGCCGTAGTCACGATCTGCGCCGGACCCTTGGCCCCCAAAGTGATCGCCACATTGCCGGCCGCCTCGTTGGAGATGAGCTCGGGAATGGCCAAGGGAGAGAGCCGGTCGGGGCCGCGATCAAACAGGATCTTGTAGCTGTCGCCCGTCACGTCCAGCCCGCCGATGCCCACGCCGAGGATCGTCCCCACCCGGTCCATATCGGGCTTCTTTTCTTCAGTATAGCCCGCATCCTTCCAGGCTTCCACCGCCGCTGCCACCGCATACTGCGAGAATGGCGCCATATGGCGCGCGGCCTTCTTGTCCAAGAGCCCCCCGCCGATGGCGTATTCCTCGAAACCCTTCACTTCCGCCGCCACCTGACAGGTGCAGCGAGAAGGATCGAACTTGGTGATGCGGCCGATACCGTTGGTGCCCTTCTTTACCGCGGCCCAGGTGGCATCCTTGCCATTACCTACCGCAGTGATCATTCCGATTCCGGTTATGACGACTTTTTTCATTTTTCTCCTTCAGTCTCTTGATAAATTTACAGATTCGGCCACGTGCAGAACGTGCCCGCGTAGGTGAGCCCCGAGCCAAACCCCACCATCACGATCTTCATGCCATCCTTGAGCTTGCCGCTCCTCACCGCCTGATCGAGCGAGATCGGAATCGAAGCGCCGGACGTATTGGCCGTAGTCTCGAGGTTCAGCCAGAACTTGTCGAGCGGCAACTTCATGCGCCGCGCCACCGCCTCGATGATGCGTCCATTCGCCTGATGGGCGAACACGCGGTCGATCTCGGCCGGAGTGGTGCCCATGCGCTCGCAGAGCTGCGAGGCGACGCGCGAAAGCGCCCGCACCGCAAACGCGAACACGTCATGACCCATCAAGGTCATCTTGGGCACGATGGGCATGGCCGGCATAGGCACGCCCGTTTCCGGATTGATGGGCAAAGCCTCCTTGGTGCCGCCCGAACGCGTGATGAAGCCGCTGCCGGACCCATCCGCGCCCAGAATCGTATGGGCCGTCGTCTTGGTGCTCGCCACTCCCGGCGCCTCGTCGTTGCCCAGCACCACCGCACCTGCGCCATCGCCGAACAGGATGCAACTCGACCGGTCGCTCCAGTCCACGATGCGCGTGAGCGTCTCCGATCCGATCACGATCGCCTTCTTGTCGGGATAAAAGTTCACGAAGCCTCTCGCCTGCTCGAGCGCATACACGAAGCCCGCGCACGCCCCCGCCAAGTCGAATGCGCCAGCGTTCTTGCACCCGAGGATATTCTGCACCAGGCAGGCCGTGGACGGGAACACGTTGTAGTCCGGAGTGGTGGTGGCCAACACTATGAGCCCCACCTCCAACGGGTCCACCCCCGCCATTTCCATCGCCCGGCGAGCCGCCTCGGCACCCATCGTGGCCGTAGTTTCGCTAGGTCCTGCAACGTGGCGCGAATGGATGCCGGTGTGCGAATAGATCCACTCGTCGTTGGTGTCGAGAGATTTGGCGATGTCATCGTTGGTGACCACCTTCTCCGGCAGATAGCTGCCGGTTCCAAGCACTTTTATGCCCATCAATCGTTTCCTCTTGTGACTTTTCTTCCTATTTCTGCATTGTTAAGTGCATATTATACCATATTTTACCCCTAAAAGTCAAGCAAATTCTTCCGCCGGGAAGCAATCGGCCCCCTGCGGAAGAACTGATTTTGGCGGCGAATAACGCGTCAACCCTGGGCTTTAAGCGCCTGGGAAACGGCCAGCATGCGGTCGGCGAGGTCGGCGAAGCCGACATCGTTGGAGTACACTTCCTTGTAGTAGTTGTACGCCTTTTCGAGATCGCCCGCGCTTTCCGCGCAGATTCCCAACTGGTAAACGACCTTCTTCTTGAGCTCGTCCATGGTGGGAATCTGGTCGCGCGCCGTTTCAAGCTGCATGACGGCCATGTCCGTCTGGCCCTTCATAAGGAAGCACATCGCGAGATAATAGAGCGCCCACAGACGGTCCTTGGGGCTCTTCTGCGCCAACTGCAGATGCTCCAGCGCCTCGTCGTAGTATTCGTAGGTGAAGTACTGCAGGCCGAGTTCATAGCGGAGGTGCAGGTCGTTCGGATAGCGCTCCACACGCTGCGCAAGGTCGTCGAACACGAACTGGTTCTTTTCGGTCTCCATGTTGACGGCGCCCTCTTCGTCGCCCGCTTCGCGCAAGGCCGCGATCTGCTGGTCGTAGTAGTTCACGCGGTTCTGCGAAAGCATGCGGTCTAGCTCGGGATCCATCGCGCCCGCGGCCTGAATGGCCTCTTCGAGCGTCTGGACCGCTTCGGCATAGCGCTTGTTCTGCGAATAGAGACGGGCCAAAGCGCGACGGGCGTTCATGTTCTTGGGCTCGGCCGCGATCTGCTGGAGCTTCTCCTGGATGAGCGCTTCCGCGTCATCGCCGGTGATGACCGCTTTGTTGGCTTGATCGAGCTTTTTGGCCTGTTCCTTGTTGGCGATGAGATTCTGGAAACCGCCCTTCTTGCCGGCGGTGGCCTCCCAGCCCGAGCTCATGGTGGCGCGGGCCTCGGCGTTCTTGAGCATGGCCATCACGCGCTGGTCGCCCGGCTTCATCTCGGACAGCTTCTGATAGGCGTCGCGCGCCTTGTCCCAGCGCTGCGCCATCGTATAGTAGGTGGCCACGCGCTCCAGGAGGGCCGGATCGCGGTTGGAACATTCGTAGGCGGCCTCGATGGTGATGGCGGCATGGTCGGCCTTGCCGGCCGCTTCGGCCGCCTTGACCGCGATCTCCATGTTGTCGGCATCGAGCGGATTCTGCTTGAGAAGCTCTTCCGCCTCCGCCATCGCCCCGCGGGCATCGCCCTTCTTGATGAGACCGGCGATCTTGTTCCGGGCCATCATGTAGCCGAGCTTGGCGCCGAATCCGGCCTTGCCGTTGCGCTTGAAGTTGGCGATCTGGGCGGCGCGCAGGAGCTTGCGCGTCTCCAGCACGTCGGGAGCGGCCTTGATGGCCTCCATCAGCATGTCCACCGCCAGTTCGTACTTGCCGGATTCCAGCGCCTGGCGTCCGCGATTGGTGAAATTCTGCGCTTTCTGGGCTAGATCTACTGCCATGGTCGAGCTCCTTCGGTTACGGGGTCACCACTAGACGTTCATCGCCGGAAGCGGCCATGAAGCCCGGGGTTTTGTACGTTTTAAGCATGAAATGGGTGGAGGTGGAGATGACGCCGTCGATGGTGCTCAAGTCCTGAGCCACGAACTGCGCCACGTCCTGCAGGCTCTGCCCTTTCACGAACACCAGAAGATCGTACGCCCCGCTCATTAGGAAGCAGGCTTCCACCTGTTCGAAGCGGGACACCCGCTCCGCCAACCGGCCGAAACCGCTGTCGCGCTGGGGAGTTATCTTGAGTTCGATTACCGCATGCACTTCACTCATGACGCAACCCTTCCGTTCCGGTCACCAAGGCATCGCAAGGACGTCATCGACGATCTGCCGCGCAAGGTCGTCGGCCAAACGGCCGGACGCGTCGCGCTTGGCGGTGCCGACATCCTGGGTGGCCAAAAGCGAAGTGGAGGCACGGTACGGTTTGTTGTCGATGAGCACGCGCCCGTGTTTCTTGTCCACCACCGTGACCTTGGCCTCGACGGTGAACGAATAGTTGTTGAAGCGCTCGCCGCCTCTGCGGTCGCCGCCCAGATAGTTCAGGCCCGATTTCTCCAGCACGCCCTGCACCTCCACGGCCGCATCGCCCACATGGCGTATCTTGAACGTGCCCTCGCGCTGGAACTCGCGCAGCAACTGGCGGGTGGCCACCGCGCCCAGTTCCGTCACCCCGCTCTCGTTGCGGAAGGTGGGAACGCTGATCGTGCGCAGATCCTCCGGGACCTTGCTGGTCCACTGGTAGCCGGTCTTGCAACCGGAAAGTACGACGCAGGCCAGCAATACGGAAACGGCGAAAAGTTTGGTTTTCATGTAGATGCTCATTTTGACAGCCAGAGATAATACCATTTGGGTTTGTTTTCTTCCTTGGCGCGCTGCAAAGCCTCTTCTTCGCGGCGCTCCCGCTCTTCCATGTATTCCGTGAGCCAATAAGGCTCGCCCTCGGTCGTATCTACGGCCTGGGGATCGGTATAGGGGGCTTCAGGATCGAAAGCGTAGGCGGGCGCAGCGATCGTCATGTCGGTGGTGATGACCGGGCTGTCCTCGGCCGGCTTGGGCACCGGCTGCACTACCGCCTGGGTGGGGGCATCGACCGTGCGGTTCGGCTGCGCCGCTATCGCCGCCGGACCGGATCCGGCATCCGCCGGCGAAGCAGTCGCCTCCAGCTGCGCCAGACGGGCCCGGGCCTCTTCGGCATGTTCGCCGTCGGGGTAGTCCTCCAGATACAACCGGTAGGCGTTGATGGCGCTTCTGCGGGTACGGGTGCGCGAATCGTAGAACTTGTTGCCCATGTAGGTGGCGGTGTCGAGCTCCTTGCGCGCCTGCTCGAGCCAGGCCACGTAATCCTTGCGCTCGTCCACCGTGCAATCGGACCGGATCGCGAGCTTGAGGAAGTCGATGGTGTCGCGGATGCGCGCGCGGTTGTAGCCGTGACGCTCCAGCAGTTTGCGGCGGGCCTGGGCCTCGCGGTGCATGGCGAGGCGCGCCTGACGGGTGTTGGGATAGAGATTGCGGAGATTCTCGTAAACCACGACCGCCAGCTCTTCCTTGTCCTCGTCTTCGCGCAAACCGGCAATGGTCAGCATCGCGTCCGGCACGAACGGCGCACCCGGCGCCCGCAGCACCAGCGCCTCGTAGGCCCGGCGCACATCCACCGTGTTGGCGAAGCGGAAGAACATGATCGTTTTGCCCTGCTCGCGCATTTTCTCGCACATATCGTAGTCGATGGCGGCCACCGACGGATAATCGCACTTGGCGGAATAGAAGTCGAGCAGATAACGATATTCGGCCACCGCATCAATATAATCCTCTTCCCGGGCGCGCAAATCGGCGAGCTTGCGCTGGCGACGGACGCTTCCGGCGAATAGGGCCATTCGCCCACCAACGCGTCGTAGGCGCGACCGGCACGACCGAGACTGCCCCCGGCCTCCAGTTCCTCGGCCCAGGCGAGCTGGGCGGCGGAGGAATCCATTTTGGGCGCGCTCCACCAACGGAACCAACCGATCGTCTTCTTCTCCGGCTTGATCACTTCGTCTTCCAGATCGAAACCGGGATAGGCATCGGTGGCATACCTGACACCGGGGCCGGGCGTAACCGCCGCCGGCTGTGCCGCCAAAAGCGGCAAACCGGCCGCAATAGCCACCGAACAAACCAAAAAGCCTCTTTTCACGTTCATAGATATATTATACCATATTTTCCCGGCGATTGCAATAGGAAAAATGAAATTTCTCCTTGTTCACGAAAGCACCCGGGCAAGCGTAGCCCGGATTTTCTCGCGATTGGCGGCAGTTGTTTCGGCCAACGGAAGCCTGAGCGAAAGCTCAAGTTTGCCCAAAATCGCCATCGCCTCTTTGACCATCACCGGATTGGTGTCGATGAAGAGATCGTGGAAAAGCGGGTAATACTTGGCATGCATCCGTCCGGCAGTGACAAAATCGCCCCGGAGGGCCGCCCGGACCATGTCGCCCATCTCCTTGGGGATCACGTTGGAGGCCACCGAAATCACGCCCTGCGCACCCACCGACATCATCGGCACCGCCAACGAATCGTCGCCGGAGAGGACCGTAAAGTCCGGACAGAGGTTCTTGATGGCGCTGACGCGCTCCACGGAACCGGCCGCCTCCTTTATGGCCACCACGTTGGGATGCGCGGCGAGACGTGCCACCACCTCGAGCGGAATCTCCTTGCCGGCGCGGCCGGGCACGTTGTAGAGGATGACCGGAAGTCCCAGATCCGCCACGGTCATGAAGTGGCGGTAGAGTCCTTCGGCGTTGGGCTTGTTGTAATACGGAGTGACCTGCAGCGACGCGTCCGCCCCGCCCATCGCGATGGCGGCCTTGGTCAGGCTCACCGCCTCGTCGGTGGAGTTGGCGCCGGTGCCCGCCACGATAAGACAACGTCCTTTGGCGAACTCGATGGTCTTCTCGATCACCTTGTGGTGCTCTTCGTGGCTGAGCGTGGGCGACTCGCCCGTCGTACCGACGGCGCAAATGCCCTCCACGCCCGCCGCCACCTGTTCCTCGACGATCGACTGAAGCCGCCCGTAATCCACCGCGCCCGACTTGTCGAACGGGGTGACCATGGCGGTAATGGTGCCGGAAATACTCATATATACCTTATCTGTTGGTTGCATAGAGGGGCCCGAAGTTCCTGCAGGCGCGGTAATCGGCGCCGGTAGGATCGTCGCCCGCGCCGAAGAGTCCCCAGCAATGCGGCGTGAAGATCTTTTCCTCCGGCACGTTGTGCATGGAAACCGGAATGCGCAGCATGGAGGCGAGCGTGATGAGGTCCGCTCCGATGTGTCCGTAGGCGATGGCGCCGTGATTGGCCGCCCAGTTGTTCATCACGGAATAGACGTCCTTGAAATAGCCCTTGCCGGTGAGCCGGGGCGTGAACCAGGTGCAGGGCCATTCCGGATTGGTGCGGAGCATGAGCTTTTCGTTCTGCTTGGGATCGAGCTCCACCGACCAACCTTCGGCGATCTGGAGCACGGGACCCTGTCCCTTCACGATGCTGATGCGCGTCATCGTAAGCGGCATGCCCTTGGGCGTGAGGAAGGACGACGAGAAGCCGCCGCCCCGGAAGTATTCCACTCCGGCCGGCACCCACTCCGTCTTCTTCATCGTGGCGTCGATGTCCTTCTGGGTGACCTCCCACCAGTTCTTGAAGACGCTCTTGCCCTTCTCCTTCATGCCGCCGGCCGCGTCCAGACAGCAGCTGCCGGAATTGAGAAGATGGATGATGCCCTGCTTGGCGATGCCCGTGAGCCCCTTGCCGGTGGCACGCTTCACCGATTCGTCACTCCAGTAGGTGCGCACGTCGGCGAACATCGACGCCTTGTTGGTGAGGAGCTTCATGAGCAGCATGCAGATGCCGTTCAAAGAGTCGTTCTCGGTGGCCACCACCTGCGGTTCCTTGGGTCCGTTCCAGTCGAAGGACGAGTTGCAGAATGCCTCCATGAAGTCGCCGTTCGGCCAGTGGTCGGTCCACTGGCGCTGGCCCTGGAAGCCGGCCGCGATGGCGTTGCGGCCCACGCCCTCTTCGCCGAAGCCCATCTCGACGAGCTTGGGATTGCCCTTCATCATGTCGCGCATGATGATGGCCATCTTGGTCACGTATTCCCAGTCGGCATCCTTGGCCGCGCGCGACTTCTGGATCTTGGGCGGGTTGTAGTCCTTGCCTTCCTTGCAGTTCTTCTTCACCCACGCGAGCGCCTTTTCGTACTCTTCCTTGTCGTAGATGCCTTCGGCGATGCGGCGCTCGATCTCGCACATGTCCATGTTCTCCGGACGCATGCCCAGATAATCCTGGAACACGTCCACGTTCACGAAGCTGCCCGCGATGCCCATGGCGCTCGTGCCCACGGAGAGATAGCTCTTGCCCTTCATCATCGCCACCGCGAGACCCGCCTTGACGAAGCGCAGGATCTTCTCCTTCACGTCTTCCGGCACCGAAGTGTCCTTGGCGTCCTGCACTTCCCGTCCGTAGATGCCGTAGGCGGGCATGCCGCGCTGGGCATAACCGGCCAGCATCGCCGCCAGATATACCGCGCCCGGACGCTCGGTGCCGTTGAAGCCCCACACCGCCTTCGGAATCTGGGGATCGGCGTCCATCGTCTCGGTGCCGTAGCACCAGCAAGGCGTCACGGAGAGGCTCACCCCCACGTTGTTGGCGCGGAACTTCTCGGCGCACTGCTCCGCCTCCACCACGCCGCCGATCGTGGTATCGGCGATCACACACTCCACCGGAGTGCCGTCGGGGTACTTCAAATTGTCCGAAATCAGCTTGGCCGCGGTCTTGGCCATGTTCATCGTCTGGACCTCCAGCGACTCGCGCACTCCGCGCCGACGCCCATCGATGATGGGCCTGATACCTACCTTGGGATAATTGCTCATTATTGTTTCTCCTTTGCTTTAAACTCTTTTCTTTCTGAATACGAGGGCGTACGCCAGCACTACCGCGAAGCAGATGGCCGGCACCACGAACGACGCGCGCAGCGCCGCCTCGGAAGTGCTGTACTCCCAATTGATTTCCTGCGAACAGCCCCACGCCAGCTTGAGGAAGTACGAGCCCTGGCGCACCGCGCCCTTGACGACTTCGCCGGCGTCGAGCACGAGCTGGGAGCTGATGATGTTGGCCATCCATTTGGTGAGCACGGCGCCGCCGACGATCGCCATGATGAGCCCGGCCGCGCCGGCCTTGTGCGCCCGCTTGTCGATGCCGCCGAGGGCAATGCCGTAGATGGTGGGGAACATGAGGCTCATGCAGCCGCTCATCAGGATGAGGCAGATGATGTTGAGCGAGAACGGGAGCGTTCCGACCGTGAAGAGGACCGTGCTCGGCAGATACATCACGCCCGCCGTGCAGACGATCGCCGCCGCCGCGAAACCGGCCATCAGCCGCGCCGGATCCACGTACTTCATGCAGAACGTGGCCACCCAGCGGCAGACGATGAACACCACGATCGAAATGATGTAGTAGTTGGCCGCCACCGTCTTGGGGATGCCGAACGCATACTGGCCGTAGAGGTTGATGTACGTCCAGGCCGCGATCTGCACGCCCACGTAGAACGTCTGCGCCACCACGCCCAAATACCACTTGGGCGAGCGCGCCAAAATGCCGAAGATCGTGCGGTAATTGGCACTCTCCGCCTCTTCCTCCATGACCGCGGCGCTCTTGGAGCGGAAGAAGAAGAGCCAGATGGCCGCCGCCACCAGGCAAAGCCCCACGTAGGGTACGCACACCCAGAAGAGCTCGTGCGTCACGATCGCGTCAAGCGCCGCCGGATCCATTTGGCCGCGCTCCTCGATGGTGGCGGGGTTGAGATGGGCGAGGATGAGCTGCTGGGCCATGACGATGCCGACGATCGACCCCACGGGGTTGAACATCTGCGCGAAATTGAGCCGCCTTACCGCGCTCGCTTCGTCGCCGATCGCGAGCACGTAGGGATTGCACGTGGTTTCCAGCATCGCGCAGCCGCCGGCCACCACGAAGATGCCGGCGATGTAGATCCAGAAGCTCTGGGTGATGCACGCGGGCACGTACAGCAAGGCGCCGATGATGTAGACCCCGAGGCCCCACAAGAGGCCAGAGCGGTAGCCGCAGCGCTGGATCAGCATGGAGGCGAAGACGGCGATCACCGAGTAGGAGCCGTAGAACGACACCTGCACGTAAACGGCCGTGGAGTCGGGCAGGTTGAAGATGGTCTTGAACGCCGGGACCAGATGGTCCGTCATGTTGTTGAGGAGCCCCCACAGCATGAAGCAGGAGACGAGCATGCCGAAAACGGCCAGATATTTGCGCGGTACCATAATTTAGTTCGACAGGAAGTATTTGTAGGCCGGATTGTCGGTCACGTCCCGATGCTGGTATCCGAGCCGTTTGAGGGTTTGGACGAAATCTTTCCGTTCGCCGGGCGGCACCTGGAAGCCCGCCAGCACCTTGCCGTGATCGGACCCGTGATTGCGGTAGTGGAAGAGCGAAATGTTCCACCGGTCGGCGATCGCCTCGAGAAAGTTCATGAGCGCGCCCGGCTTCTCGGGGAACTCGAACGCGTAGACCACCTCGTTCACCGCATTCTTGGCGTGGCCGCCCACCATGTGGCGGATGTGCTCCTTGGCCACCGCGTCGTCCGACAGATCGTGCGTGGCGAAACCGCTCTTCTCGAAGAGCGCCTTGAGCTGCGCAACCTCCGCCGGATCCTTGACCGTCATCCCCACGAACACGTGGGCGTGGTCGGCCGCGCTCATCCGGTAGTTGAATTCGGTGATGGACCGCTTGCCGATCTTGCCGATGAACCGCTTGAACGATCCGCGCTCCTCGGGGATGCGCACCTCGAAAATTGCCTCGCGCCGCTCGCCGAGCTCCGTCTCCTCCGACACGAACCGGATGCGGTCGAAATTCATGTTGGCGCCGGAAACTATGCACGCGTACGTTTCGCCCTTCTTCGCCACCTTCTTGGCGGCGCTCAAAGCCAAAGCCCCGGCCGGCTCGCAGATGGCACGGGTGGCCTCGAAGATATCCTTGATGGCCGCGCACATTTCGGCGGTCGATACGCGCACGATGCCGTCCAGTTTCTCGCGGCAGATGCGGAAGGTTTCCTTGCCCGGAGTTTTCACGCACACGCCATCGGCGAACAGCCCGGGATTCTCCAAGGTCACGCGTTTCCCGGCCTGGATCGACCGGTACATGCAGTCGCTGTCCTCCGGCTCCACGCCGATCACCTTGACGTCCGGCCTCACCGCCTTTACGTATTCGGCCACTCCGGCCGCCAGTCCCCCTCCTCCGATCGGCACGAAAACCGCGTCCAGCTTGCGTCCGGCCTGCTCCAAGATCTCCTTGGCCACCGTGCCCTGCCCGGCGATCACGTCCGGATCGTCGTAGGGCGGAATGAACGTGATCCCCTTTTCCTTGACGAGCCGGGCCGCCTCTTCCGCGCAATCGGAATAGCCGTCGCCGAAAAGGACGATATCCGCCCCCCAGGCCTTGACCGCGTTGATCTTGATCTCCGGCGTGGTGACCGGCATCACGATCGTGGCCTTGATCCCCAGCTTCCGGGCCGACAGCGCCACTCCCTGGGCATGGTTCCCGGCCGACGCCGCCAAGACACCGTTCTTCAGCGCCTTTTCGGGCAACTGGCTCATCTTGTTGTAGGCGCCGCGGATCTTGTAGGAATGGACCGGCTGCAGATCTTCGCGCTTGAGCAGGAACCGGCAGCCGTACTTCTTGGACAGCGCCGCCATCTCGTCGAGCGGCGTCTCCACCGCCACGTCGTAGACGGTGGCATTGAGGATCTTCTTGAGATACGTATCCATCACAGCTCGTCCGGCTTGGCCACGAACTCGATATCCGGGAACATCGCCTTGGCGTATTTCTCGTAATCCGGAAACTCCTGCACCACCTTCTGCGCGATCTGCTCGCCGCGTTCGGCCGACTTGGGATCGTCGGAGCAGATGATGCGCATCGTCAGCGCCGCGCCGCACATGGCATCGGCCCAAGGGCGCTTGGCCAGACGCGGATTGCAGTTTTCGCGCCCGCCCTCCACGAACTCGATGATGAGCTCGTTGAGGTTGCCGTGATAGCCCTGATAGAACTTCGTCCACGTGAGCTTCGCCGGCGTGCCGTTCGACTTGACCATCACGATCTCCTTGTCGTTGATGCCCGTCACCTTGCTTCCTTTGAGCTTGGAGCGCTTGAACGTGTAGTTCTTGAGGTTCTTGATGAAGATGTCCTGCACCGACTTCATCGCCACCACCTTGCGCATCTCTTCCTGCGTGGCGATCTCCGCCTCGGCAGTGGTGCATTCGGCCTTGGCCTGGTTGAGCTGGCGTTCGGCGCTCTTCCAGTCCAGCTGACGGAAGACGCCCTGCGCCACGAGCGCGTCGAACTTGGCGCGGATGGCCTGGGTCTCTTCCTCCACCTTCGCGGCGCGCGCCTCCTCGGCGGCCTTCTTGCGGGCTTCGCGATCGGCCTGCTCCGCCTCCTTCTTGGCCTTGCGATCCGCCTCCAGCTTGTCGAGACGCAAACGGTTGACCGTCTGTTTCACCGTCTTGTCGCCCTTGGAGGTGATGTAACCGATGCCCTTCTTGACGTTCTCCACGTCCTTGGAGTTCTTGACGATGTCGAAGTCTTCCACCACCTTGCGCGAAAGGGCCGAAAGCTTCTCCATCGTGGCGCGGTCGTTGCCGGAGATCTGCTCGGCCTCGTCGCACATCTTGACCACCTTTTCCACGCCCATGCGGATCCGGATGGCCGACGCCTGGCAAGAGCAGGCGCGATCCCACAGATCCTTGAGGTCGTTGATGACGGGCGGCATTTCCGCTGCCGGAGCAGCCGCTCCTTCGGCTGCCGGCGCGGCTTCAGTCGCAGGCGCGGCAGGGGCGGCTTCAGTCGCAGGTGCAGGGGCCGCTTCGGGAGCAGGCGCGGGAGCTTCGGCCGCAGGGGCCTCGGGGGCGGGCACCGCTCCGGACGGCTGCTTGGCCGCCTCGATGGCGTCCTTCAGCTCCTGCGTCGGCTCGAACTGCATATAGGACGCGTAATCCGGCATGATCTGCTTCATTTCCGACGTGGTCTTCTCCACGCCGTCCATCGCCTGCTTGGTGAACACGTCGAAATCGTCGGCGAACTTGGCTGCCGTCGTGCGCGTTTCGGCGATGGCCTGGCGCGCCTTGGCGATGCCGTCGTTGATCTGCTTGACGAGCGCCGCTTCGCGTTCGGCCTTGTCGCTCACTTGGTACCACACGAGGAAGCCGATGATGCCGCCGATGGCCGCCACGCCGATGCCCACGAACATCAGGATCTTGCCGACCACGCTGCCGCCTTCTTCCTCCTCGTCGTCCTTTGCCGCCTCGGCCTTGGCCGCTTCGGCGCCGGCCGATTCCTTGGATCCGGCCTCCCCTTCGCCCGGAGTCGCCGCGCCCGGCTTGGGCGGAACCTTGAGTCCCGGACGCTTGCGGATCGGACGGATCATCTTGGTGCCGCCGGTCTTGATGGTCTTGACGCCTGTCGCAGTGGCGGTTACCGGCTGGCCCGAAGCGTCCATCTTGACGGTAGGATTGCGCTGCGTGGTGCCGAGACCCGTCCGCAAAACCTCCTTGATCTGCTCGATCAGCGCCTCGAAGCTCGGGAACCGGTCCTCCTTGTTGAGTGCGAGCATCGTCATCACCAGATCGTCCACCGCCGGAGTGAGCCCCGGACGCACCTCGCTCGGCTTCTTGGGCGCGCCCTGGAAGCGGGCCTTGACTACGGCAATCGCGTCGTCCCCGTCGAACGGAGGTACGCCGGTGAGCGCGTGATACAGGGTACCGCCCAGACTGTACATGTCGGCTCGGAAATCGACCGGCTCCTTCTTGACCTTTTCGGGACTGATGTAATAGGGCGTGCCCCAGATCTCGTTCGTGTCCTTCTGCATCGCGGCCAGACCGAAATCCACCAGCTTGGCGTTGCCGTTGGCGTCGAGGAGGATGTTCTCCGGCTTGACGTCGCCGTGAATGATGCCCATGTCGGACGCGCACTGCAACGCCTGCGCGATCTGCTGGATGATCTTGATAACGCGCTGCACCTCGGTGGTGCCCTTGTTGTGCTCGATCATCTTCTCGAGGTTCGTGCCCGTCACCAGCTCCATCGCGATGTACGGCATTTCGTTGCAGATGCCGTAGGAATACACCTGCGCGATGTTCGGATGCAGGAGCTTGGCCACCGCCTGGGCCTCTTTCTTGAACTTGCTCACGAACTCCGGATCCTTGCCGTATTCCGGCAGCATCACCTTCACGGCCACCGGACGGTCGAGCATCTTGTCGCGTCCGAGATAGACGCCGCCCATGCCGCCTTGACCCAGCTCGCGCTCGAGCATGAAGTTGCCGGTTTCGCCAAACACTCCCGGAGTGGGAATCAGTTGTTCGCTCATCGTATTATCCTCCATCCGTTAAACGGCCAGAAAACCACGCTGCCCACGCCCCGGAGCTTGGTTCCCGGAACCACGCCCCAGTAGCGCGAATCGAAACTGTTGTTGAAATTGTCGCCGCACGCGAAGTATTCGTCCTCGCCCATCGTGACCGCTGCCGGCAGATCCGGACGCCCCGGCACCGGATGCTCGATGACGTAAGTTTCGCCCGGAACGGCCTTCATCCGCTTGATGTAGTGGGTGCCCTGCTGGAGCTGGGGAATGCCGGTGGTGGAGAACACCATCACCTCGCCGTCGTGCGGCTTGAAGAAATTCCACCTCCACCGGTTCACGAAAATGAAATCGCCCGTGCGCACCGCGCCCTTCCAGACCGTTTCGCCCTTCTTCACGAACCGGCCCGCCACCCCCTGCGCCGCGTCCGCCGGCAGCACGAACGGCTTTTTCGAGGTGCCCACGTAGATGTTGGCGTTGCCGTCGTTCCGGGGCACGGCCCTTACCGTGCCGGACGTCTCCGCCTTGTAGTCCACCACCTTCTCGCCCGTCCAGACCCACTTGAGCACCGACAGCGGGAAACGGTCCCACGCGCCCTGCTCCACGCCCGCCACCGTGTGGTTTCCCCACAGCGTCTCCTGCATGGACCCGGTGGGGATGTTGAACGGCTGGAAGAAGTACGCCCTGAACGCCATGGCGACGGAAATCGCCACCACCAGCGTATCGAGCCACTCCTGACAGAACTTCTTCACCGTTAGGCGCGGTAGTTGGGGGCTTCCTTGGTGATGGTGATGTCGTGCGGACGCGCCTCGCGCTGTCCGGCCGCGGTCACCCGGTAGAACTTGCCGTTCTCCTGGAGTTCGCCGATGCTCCTGGCGCCGCAATACCCGAGACTCGCCTTGAGCCCGCCGCAGAACTGGACCATGATCGAGCGCACGTGGCCGGAATACGGCACCATGCCTTCGATGCCCTGCGGCACCAGATCGTCCTCGGTCTCGTTGTCCTGGAAGTAGCGCGCCCGGGACCCCTTGCCGTTCTTGAGCGCCGCCATCGACCCCATGCCGCGATAGACCACGTACTTGCGTCCGTTGGAATAGATCTTCTCGCCGGGGCTCTCCTCGGTGCCGGCCAACACCGACCCCAGCATCACCGAATCGGCACCGGCCGCGATCGCCTTGGGCACGTCGCCCGACAGCTTGATGCCGCCATCGGCGATCACCGCCACGCCCGAACCCCGCAGCGCCTTGGCCGCGTTGTAGACGGCCGTCAGCTGGGGAATGCCCACTCCGCAGACGACGCGAGTGGTGCAGATGGATCCGGGTCCGATGCCCACCTTGACCGCATGCGCGCCGCACTTGGCCAACGCCAGCGCCGCTTCGCCGGTGGCGATGTTGCCCGCGATCACGTCCACCTTGGGGAAATTCTTGACGATGTACTTCGTCATGTCCATGATGCCCTTGGAGTGGCCGTGCGCGGAATCCACCACCACCACGTCCACGCCGGCTTCGGCCAGCTTCTCCATGCGCGAAAGATCGCCCTTGCCGCCCGAAACGGAAGCCGAAACCCGGAGCCGGAACTTGTCGTCGCAGTTGTAGCCCGAATTGGGATTCTCGATGATGCGCGCCACGTCCGTGAACGAATAGAGGCCCACGATCTTGCCGTCCTTGTTCACGAGCGGGAGCTTGCCGATCTTGTTCTCGCGCATGATCTCGTAGGCCTTCTTGAGCGTGGTGCCGGGCTTGCCCGTGACCATCGTCTTCTGCATCACGTCGGAAAGCTTGGCCGCGTTCATCGGCGCGAAACGCATGTCGGAGCCGGTGATCATGCCCACCAGCCGCTCCTGGTCGTCCAGCACCGGGAAGCCGTTGAACTTGAGCCCCATGCGCTTCTTTTCCGAACGGAGGAAACTGATGTCGTCGTTGGCGTGGAAGCAGATGGGCGTTTCGATGAGACCGTTCAGGTAGTTCTTGACCTTCGCCACTTCACGCGCCTGATCGTCCTCTTCCAGGTTCTTGTGGATGCATCCGATGCCCCCCGCGAGCGCCATCGCGATCGCCATCGGCGCTTCGGTAACCGTGTCCATCGCCGCCGAAATGAACGGGATCTTCATCTTGATCCGGGCGGTGAGATTGGTCTCGAGACTCGCCTCGTCCGGCAGAAAATCCGCATACTGCGTGACCAAAGTCACATCATCGTACGTCAGGCCTTCGTAGGGGAAGGTCTTCATAAAAGAGTCCATGTACTTGTTCATATACTTCACTCCTATGAGAACGCCGTCTGGGCATTCTCAACCTTGTTCCTAATATTATATCATATTTCCGCCCGGATTTCAAGAGGAAAATGCAAAAATTATCGCCCCTAGGCTGGAAATTTTGGATTTTCAGGCTAACTAAGACCCCAAGTCTCCGTTCAGACTTTTCAGAGCCTACGTGCTTACTTGCTTACCTTGATCTCGTAGAAGCCGGAATCGCTGCCCTTGACCGTTATGGGCGGGGTCCACTGGGTGCCATCACCCACCTTGCTGGCCTTTTGCGTCAGTTCCTCCAACGACACTCCCTCGTAGAAGGCATAGGTGAGACCCGGCTTGGTTTCGGACGTAGTGATTGTCGGCTCGTCGCCGCCCAACTGCACCTCCGCCCCCTTTTCGGCATCCAGCACCTCAGCCACCACTTCAGCCTTCACCGTTGCCTGGGTCAGGTCGATCACTCCCTCTACCGCGCTTGGAATATCAAGAAACTCCGTAATGTCGTTATCGCCCTTCACAATCTTGACGTTCGCCCCGTTCGCCCGCACCGTCTCAACTGTCGTACCAACCTCAATCGTCACCTTCTTAGGAACAATTCCTTCAGGAATGGTGACTACAACAGCCTTGTTGTCATCTCCAGGCTTGACCGTGTAGCCTTTTTCCAAGTCTCCAGCTACAGTCATGCCGTCATCCCCCTCGATCAAAGGAGCAAGCGGCATCCAGATAACTGCATCCAGCCACGCACAATCCTCACCAGACGCAATATCTTCATCCTTGCAGTATATCCATTTCACCGTATTGACACCGCTCGAAAAAGCAACTTCTCGGCCAACCCAATCAGAATTGCCATCCATAAACCATTCGCAGACAGGCACATCATTCGTGTAAACTTCCAGCCTATCCCAAGAAAAAGTTCCGCCGTCGTCTTGCTCACATGATACCTTGCACCAGAACGACAGCGTTCCGCTGCCCTCTACTGTTGCAGTTAACCATGTATTGCCATCGTTTCCAATCGCCGCACTCTTTGCTATTCCGTCTCCAATCTTTGCGCCATCATCCAGAATTGGAACCCAAGGGTTTTCATCCGATGTCTCAAACACAATTGAGTTGCTTGCATCTACCGCGTCCTCAAGCGTAAGCAACTTCTTGGTTATAGCGACGGTCACATATTCGCTTTTCAACTTACCGAATACCGCCACCGCCTTTATTGTAGCCGAATCTGTTATAGTAAACGGTTCGGAATACAGATAGCTATCGGTCTGCTTGGGCGTCTTCCCTGCCGCAGAATAGTATATCGTTACCCCCTCGGTCTCGCATGTTATAAAGATCTCCCGCGAATCTGTCTTGAATACGGCTCCATCGCCCGGTTCCACAACAGGCGCAGCCACCTCGTAAAGCCAATGCGCATAAATCGTCTTTGCGTCAGTGACTATCATTGTCTCATCCACTCGCTCGCCACTGTCAGACTCCGTCCACCATCCGAGGAACTCTGCATCGTCCTTTACCGGCAGGGGCAACTCGCCAACAATGTCGTTATAGTCTACATTTCTCTCGCCCTCATCAATCACACCACCCTGTGCGTCAAACGTCACCTTGTAGCTGTTGATCGTCCACTGCGCCGTATATGCGATATCGCAGGCAGGAACAGTCGCTACGACATCGGGCGACCATCCCGAGAACGTATATCCAATTCTTGTCGCCACAGGCGCAACAATAGCCGCGCCATAGTCCAGCGTCTCAATCTTGCCGCCCTCTCCGCCATTGGCATCAAATGTCACAGTGTACTGGTTTATCTCCCATTGGGCCATATATGTCACATCTGACGCAGGAACGACAGTCGCGACTTCAGGGTTCCATCCCTTAAAGGTGTATCCTTCCCGTGTCACTGCAGGCGGCACAATCTCCGTCGCATAGTCCAGCTCTTCGCTTGTCCCGCCCTCGCCGCCGTTCGCATCAAACGTAACAGTATACTTGTTTGGCACCCATTGCGCTATGTATGTGACATCGTTCGCAGGAACAGTCGCAGCGACTTCCGGCGACCAGCCTGTGAATGTGTGGCCCTCTCGCGTCACCACAGGCACGACAATTGGCATCCCGTAGTCCAACGTATCGATCTTGCCGCCCTCTCCACCGTTAGCGTCGAATGTTACCGTATACTGATTTATCTCCCATTGCGCAATATATGTCACATCTTCTGCCGGGACGGTAGCCGCAACTTCTGGCAGCCATCCCTTGAAGGTGTGCCCTTCCCTTGTTACTACCGGCGGAGCAATCGCCGTTGCATAATCCTGTTTCGCAACACTTCCACCCTCGCCACCATTTGCGTCAAAGACGACATCATACTGGTTTATCTGCCACTGCGCAACATACGTCGCACCGCCTAACGGGACAGTCTCGGCAACAGCGGGCGACCATTTAACAAACGAATATCCTGTCCGCGTCACAACCGGAGCCGCAAACTCGCTTTCATAGTCAAGGCTATCAATCCAACCGCCCGTCCCGCCGTTCGCATCAAACTTGATTTCATACTTGTTTGGCACCCACTGCGCAGTATATGTAACGTCACTCGCAGGAACAGTAGCCGCAACTTCCGGCGACCAGCCGGTAAATGTGTAGCCCTCGCGTGTCACCGTAGGAGAAACTATCTCAGTCGCATAGTCTTGTGTTACACTTGTTCCACCCTCGCCTCCGTTTGCATCAAATACAACAGTGTACTGGTTTATTTGCCATTGTGCAACATATGTCAAATCGTTCGCCGGCACTGTTGACACGATTCCCTTGTCCCAGCCAACAAAAGTATACCCTTCGCGCGTAACTGTAGGTGCTACAATCTCTGTTAAATAATCCTGTTTTTCACTAGTCCCACCCTCGCCGCCGTTGGCGTCAAATGTTACCGTGTACTGGTTTATCTGCCATTGAGCCGTGTATGTCACATCTTCCGCAGGAATAGTCGCAGCAACTTCCGGCGACCAACCCTTGAATGTATAGCCCTCTCGCACAACCGTAGGCACGACAATATCCGTCGCATAGTCTTGCGTTACGCTTGTTCCTCCCTCGCCTCCGTTAGCGTTGAACACCACAGTGTACTGGTTTATTTGCCATTGCGCAACATATGTCAAATCGTTCGCCGGCACTATTGACACGATTTCCTTGTCCCAGCCGACAAAAGTATACCCTTCGCGCGTAACTGTAGGTGCTACAATCTCTGTTAAATAATCTTGTTTTTCACTAGTCCCACCCTCGCCGCCGTTGGCGTCAAATGTTACCGTGTACTGGTTCAACTCCCATTGAGCCGTGTATGTCACATCTTCCGCCGGGACGGTAGCCGCAACTTCCGGCGACCAGCCTGTGAATGTATAGCCCTCGCGTGTAACGATAGGCGCTACTATCTCAGTCGCATAGTCTTGTGTTACGCTTGTTCCGCCATCGCCACCATTTGCATCAAATGTCACCATATATTTGTTCGGTGTCCATTGGGCAACTAATGTATGGTCGCTAAGCGAACTAACAGTTGTATCACTTGTTACAACAGCACCAGCAAGTTGCCAATACTCAAACGAATATCCAGTTCTAGTAATAACTGGCAAATCCCCATAATGCTTGCCATAAGAGACGGTCAACGACGCTGGGACTTCTACATTATTCGCAGCAACATCAAACGAAACGGTTTGGTTCGCCTTATAACGTGTAATTTTTAGATTATGGCATCCTTCAAATGCTAAATCTCCAATACTCGTAATATCATTTGGCATAACTACACTGGTTAAACTGCCACAATAATAGAACGCTCGGGCACCAATACTCTTGACCCCAGAACCAATCATCACATTCGTCAATGCACTACAATCACAAAATGTCATTCCCTCAATGCTAGTAACGCTGTCTGGTATCACAATGCTTGTCAAACAGTTGCAACCTCTAAACGCTTGTTCCCCAATACTAACAAGCCCATCTGGCAAAACAACATTCTCAAGGCCAGAGCAAGAGCTAAATGCACCGTCACCTATACACCTCACACCTTCACCTATTGTAATGCTTTTCAAGGCCTTACACTCGGAAAATGCTGAACTCCCAATACTTATCACTGAACCAGACACATGAACATTCGTTAAACCAATGCAATAACTAAACGCCAATTGTCCAATATTAGTAACAGAGTTAGGGATCGTCACACTAGACAATCCATCACACTCACCAAATGTAAAACTTTCTATACTCTTGACTCCATCTGGCAACACTATATTCGTCAAGCTACTACAACCGCGAAAAGCAGCCCCGTCTATATTGGTGACACTTGTTGGGATCGTTATATTGGTAAGACCAGCACAACCCATAAATGCTTGATATCCGATACTTGTAACTCCAGCACCAATGGTCAGGTTTGTTAAGCCGCTACAACCGTCAAATGCATTTGCCTCAATAATCTTAACACTACTCGGCATTGCTATGTCCGTCAATCGGCTACACTCATAAAACGCAAGTGGGCCAATACATGTAACAGGGCAACCACCAAGCTTTGAAGGAATTGTTATTGCTCCTTCTGTTGAATTCGGTATTGCTGACCTTGAAGAATCATAATCTGTTTTATGAATCGTCGCCGCCCCTCCATATATCGTATACTGCCATACTATACCATCGACAACTTCAGTTTCACTTGCCATTGCATTCATCGACGCAACAATCATCATAAACACCATGAGGCAAAGCAACTGATTTCTGATTTTGTTCATATCATACCTCCTGCACTCTAATCAATGCGTATTATATGATTCCTAGCGCATTCTTAAACCACTTAAGATGAAGTTGATCATAAAAATGAAACTTGCCGTCATAATCCTCGTTCGGCCCCGGTCCGACAACAAGAATTTGGTTTCCTATTTGCCTTAGGATATCTTCCTTCTGTTCGTGTATGCTTTTCGCAAACTTCTCTGCGACATAGCAACGCTCTCTTGCTTCCAAAGATTTAATATCAACTCCAATTGGACAGTCATCATGAAATGGGACATATGCTAATTTGACATTTGGATTGCTCTTCAATATGCAGAAAATCGTATTCCACCAGAAACAATCTGTCTCTCCTATAGAAACCCCAAAAAGAACTATACAATCACTTGCCCAAAGTGCGTTCTTTGCTTTATACACAACTGTACCCTTGCGATTTGCATTAACACTATCTTTCTTTATCAATAATTGGAGTAACTGCTCAAACTCCATTCCATAATCTTTACATGGAAGTCCTGTAAATTGAGAAGTATCTCCTATCCCAAATACTATATCAACTGTATTTGATGATGATTTTTCCCCTTCTTGACGCGAGACTTCCCCATGCACATGAAATTGCTCGTAAAAATAAGCGCCAACATTCTTTCCGCCAACTCTCAATGTTGTTACGTCTGGCACCCTACCAATCATCTTCTTCAATGTGTTTGTATAATTAAAATTAATAAAATTCAAGTGGATGCTACATGCGTTGCGCAAAAAACCATCCCCCTCATCAGACGACATTAATCTCGTTATTTCGCACGAAAGCAACAAAAGCAAACTACGAAACTTGCTACTTATATCGTCGTCCACCGTTTCGGGGACAATGCTCTCCTGTAGTTTAATATATTCATGCAAGTAGGAGCAGAAATTCCCATACGCAGACGTTGCATACGACGCAAGAGTCCCATTCTCGTCAAACTCACAGTAGTCTATCCTTCCAAATTCTCTTTCTGCATCCCCCCAAGTCTTTCTATCACGATTAATTATTTTCTTAAGCGTTTGTACTCCAGGGAAATCACCTGAATGAAAATTCTCACATAAATAGCATTTAAGAAACTCTTGATACGAAGTCTTCAGACCTAAGCCGATATCGAACCCGTTTCCTATGATATAAGTCAGATTCATGGCAGCTATTCTGTTCCCCTCGCACCTCTTTCGCCAAGGACTAACCGCATGAGGCGCATATTATCAGTTGTCCTTCAGCCGCTTGCGATCCCAAAAAGAAAACCTCCCTTTGTATCTCTTAGGAGGCTGTAGGAATGGCCCTAGGTGAAATACAAAGAGAGGAAGTGCGTCTGCACTTGCTCTGCTCAAGTATCGTCACCTGAAGAACTTCCTACATTCCCTAAGACGATCGCTTTGCAGCGTTGCAAATTGTCTGTCATTCCGCGCGTTGGCGCGGCGACGCGTGGCGGGGCGTTGCCCGCCTATACCGTTTTACCTTCTGCCTTTTCCTTTCATTCGGTTCAATCAAGCGGCCAAGGGAAAGAAGCACAAATGTCTTTCAATAGCCGCTCGAGTTCAGGAAAATCGTTTTTGATTGCGGCCCACACGACCGCATCGTCAACTTTCATATACTCATGCATTATGAAGTTGCGCATATCGGACGCCTCGCGCCATGGCACTTGCGGATATTTAGCCTTTACCTCGTCCGACACCATATTTGCCGCCTCGCCGACAATGGTCACATATCGCTCGGCTGCCGCTGTCTTGTCGGGATTAGCCAAAAACTGCTCAAGCGTCAACCCCTTGACAGATGCCGTGGCCTTACCAATCGCATCGAGAATATGCTCCAACCTGGCAAAATCTTTACTTGCACGGATCATACGGCCACCATATCCCTTCTGGCTTGACGGGAAAATTCTGAATTGTCATCAATGCAACGCCGCGAGACCACATCCACATCGCGCGATAGATAGTCGGACAACGAATGCTTAAGTCGGCTTACGGTAAAGAGCGAGGCTCCATCCCCAAGCGCCACTAGGAAGTCCACGTCGCTGTCGGGACGTTCTTCTTTGCGGGCGCAAGAGCCGAAGACCCAAAGCTTTTCGGCTTTGTGTTTCCTGGCGATAGCGTAGATTTCGTCTCGCTTCGCCCTAATCTCATCGAGCATGCACATGACGCTTCCTGCCGGTTTTCTCCCTTTCCAGTGTATATTATATCATATTTCCGCCCTCCCCGTCAAGCGGAAAGTGCTAAAATCTGTTGGCGGTTGTTGGGCGGATAAAAGAGCCCCGGGCGGACGAGTGAAGAAAGGTACTAGTACTTTCCTACTAAAGGTATATTACTTTCCCACTAAAGTAATATACACTTGCCACTAAAGTAATATTACTTTAGTTCACTCCCCAGCCTAGAAACACTTACTCCCCGCCCTAGACATTATTACTCCCCAGCCTTGATATGCTATATAACGGCGCTCGGGGTTGGGCCATAAGAGCGGAGGAGGCATCGAGCGGAAAGTGTGTTATTCGAAGAAATCGTAGAACTGGAACCACTGGTAGGGGTGGCGGCGCACTTCGTCCTCCAGGAAGCGGACGTAGCCGTCCAGCAGATCGCCGGAAAGCCGCTTGGCGTGCACCTCGTAGTCGTTCGGGCCGGTCTTCACGCAGGCGATGGCGTAGACCGGCGCCTCCATCAGCCGGGCAAACACGAATACGCCCTTCGGGAACCGGCAAGTGCGGCCCAGAAAATCGCGACGGAGCGAGGCGGTTTCGCCGGCCGAGAGCCGGTCGCCCGCCATGAGGACGAGATCGCCCTTCCGGATGGCTTCCTGCATCGCCACTGCCGTCTCCACCCCGATATCCTCCACCGCGTGCAAGGTGAAGCGTCCGTTCAGATGGCGGAGAAAGAGACTCGTAAAAACGGCATCGTGCGAAAGCTGCTGGAAGGCGTGGACGTGCGGCACGGCCAGTCCCTTCCGGGCCAGCGCGGGCAGCACCTCGATCGTGCCCACATGGGTACTCACCAGAAACGCGCCCTTATCCCAGCCGGGATCGCCTGTGACCGTCATGCGCGGAGGATTCTTGCAGAGCGTGCAGGCGTCGGTCTTGTCCATCATCTGCTGCGCGAAACCGAGCAAATGGCGGAAAGGACGCGGCTTCACGCCCACAATGCGGTAATACCGGTCCAAGGCCGCGCGGGCAGGTTTGCACCAGGGATAGATAAAGGCGAAAACCGGCCAGAGGAGCCACTGCACCGCCCGTTTGCCGAAGAGACGGTAGACGAGCCAGAGGCTCCAGATGCGCCAACGCCCGGCCGACTGCTCACTTTGCCGGTACCACATATTTGGAATAGAAGTAGGCGAAGGAGAGCCCCAGAGCGAACGCGATGCCCATCGAACGGGTCACCTGGAACGACGTACAGGCCAGCATGCCAAGTCCCACCAGCGAAGTGAGGAAACTCGCCAGCACCACGCGGTCGGCCTTGCCGGCGCGATGGAAAATGGCGTAGTCCATCCCGAGCCCCACCACCACGAAAAAGACGAGGAGCTGGAAGAAAGTGACGGGGAGCCCGAAATAGCCCAAAACGCCCAAGGTGCTCGCCACCGCCATGAACACCGGCAGCAGCAACCCGAGCGACCCCACGAGCGCCAACACGCAGAGCATAACCGCCAACGACACCGCAAGGAGCACGTAGGTCTCGCGGGCGAGCGAATCGAAGATGTCGGTAAGCGCCTGTTGCGGTTTGAAGTCGGTTCCGCCGGGCGCGAGGAGAATGATTTCGTCGCCCACTACGGCGCTCATGGCCGACACCGGAAAGGGAATGTTGTCCGGAGTGACCGGGTCGAAACGGGACCAGTCGGGCGACACTCCGGCGAAATCGGCCGCCAGTTCGAAGTTTTCGCGCTGACGCTTGAGACTGGGCACGATGGCGGAGAGCCCTTCCACGCCCTTGGCTTCCTCGGCCTCGAGCGCGGATTCGAGATCGGACGCGCGGGTGAGCGTGAACCCGGCGGCGGAAATGCCGGTGGCCTCCATGAGCGCCTGTTCGCCCTTGATCATCAGCGGATGGGGACGATGGAACGCCGAGACGTCATTGCCCAACCGGACAAGGAAGATCCCGGGCAAAGTGAGCAGAAACAAGACTATCGCGACCTTACGCATAGGAAAATGGTTACGAGACCCGTCACCGAAAACACCGCCATCTGGCCCAACACGGCCAAATGCGCGAAAAAGAGCGGCGAAAACGCAAGAATGGTGGAAAGGAGCGCCTTGAGCAGATTCGCGGAGCGGCCATGATAGCAATAGTCCACCCCGAGGCCGATAAGCGAAGTGCCGAAGACGAAAGTGAGCACATGGGGCGCGGGATAGAAGACGAAGAGCGCGATCGTGCCGGCCGCGAAACCGGCAAGGAGCGTAAGCAGCGTGGGCACCACGAAGCGGAAGTTGCCGAACAGCCAGAAGCCGATGGCTACCACCGCCAGCAGGGAGACGAGCGACAGGACGTTGATCTCCCGGAGCGATGCGCGCTTGGCCAGAAAGGTGTGGAACGGCGCGCCGGACAGGAACACGTCGTCCCGCTTCGAGGCCAGGTCCACGAGCGCGGCCAGTTCCCGGTCGTTCAGATCCGAAGCTTGGAGCACCGTGCCCTTGGCGGGATCGGGAAGCCTACTCTTGAGCGACAGGAGATAGTTGTTGAGGAAGTAGTTGGGGTCGTCCGCCTTGGGGAAGAGCGACATGCCGGAATAGTCGCGACGCGTCACCGCGCGCCGGACGCGGTCGAAATCGCCGTCGAGCAGCGAAGCGCGATCTCGCGGAGAAAGGAGTCCCGCGCCATGCTGGAGATAGTAGTCCAGCACCGAATCGACCGACGGCATCTCGTCGAACCGGGCGGACGCCTTGCAGACCGCAACGGCCTCCGGGGTGGTGCAGAGTACGCGCACGCGTCCGGCGAGGTTGCGGTTCAAGGCGGAAAAGAACGCATGATCCCCGCCGACCAGTCCTAAGAGGTCGGTGGAGACCGTAAAGGCCAGCAGCAAGGAACTACAGAGCGTCGAAAATGGCATTGGCCAGATCGTCGTAGGTTTCGAACGCCGGAAGGTCGGGATTGTCGGCCTTGATCTGGGCGGTCGAACGGAACAGAAAGCCGGCCTTGGAGGCGCGGATCATCTCGAGGTCGTTGTAGCTGTCGCCGGCGGCGATGGTGTCGAAACCGCAACTCTGCAACGCCTTGATCGTGGTGAGCTTGGAATGGGGGCAGCGCATCTTGTGTCCCGTGATGCGTCCGGCATCGTCCACTATGAGCGAGTTGCAGAAGAGCGTGGGCCAGTTGAGCTTCCGCATGAGCGGCCGGCCGAACTGGTCGAAGGTGTCGGAGAGGATGAGCACCTGCGTCTTTTCGCGCAGACGGTCGAGGAACTCCTGCGCGCCGATGAGGGGCGCGATCCGGGCGATGACGTCGGTCACGTCCTTGAGCCCGAAGCCGTTCTTGTTCAGGAGGTCGATGCGATAGCGCATGAGTTTGTCGTAGTCGGGCTCGTCGCGCGTGGTGAGCTTGAACTCCGGCATCCCCACCTTGTTCGCGAACTCGATCCAGATCTCCGGCACGAGCACGCCTTCCAGGTCTAGACAGGCAATGAACATAAACCGGTCCTCGCTTAGTGGCGGAACGAACGCTGGCCGGTGAAGACCATTGCGATATTGTGCTCGTTGCAGCAGTCGATCACGTCCCAGTCGCGGATGGCGCCGCCGGGCTGGATGATGCTGGTGATGCCTTCGCGGATGCCCACCTCCGCGCCGTCGCGGAACGGGAAGAACGCGTCCGACACCATCGCACAACCGGGCAGTCCACCCTTCTCGGCGCGGGTCTGTTCCATGATCTCGGCCTGCTTGCGCGCGCCGTCTTCCGCGCCGAACGCGAGCTGGAGGTCGTTGTAGGGCTTGCCGTACTTCTCCCAGCTGATCCAGTCCGCATGCTTGGTGTAGGCCTTGTCGCGGGCGATCTCCGCCACGCCCACGCGGTCCTGCTCGCCGGTGCCGATGCCAACCGTCACGCCGTCTTTCACGTACAGGACGGAGTTGGAGGTGACGCCGGCCTCCACCAGCCAGCCGAACCACAGATCCTGGAATTCGGCCAGCGTGGGCAGACGCTTGATCTGGTAGTTCTTGAACGACGTTTCGCCGGTGGCCTTGTCCACGATTTTGCGCTTGCAGAAGGCGGGCATCAGATCCTCCTTGCTGCGGGCGTTGACTGCGAACGACGTCTGCGCCACGATGCCGCCATCGATGAGCGACTTGAAATCCACCACGTGCTTGGACACGAAGTCGGTAAGGCGCGCCATGTTCCGGATGCGGAACACGCGCAGGTTCTTCTTGGTGGCGAACAGATCCATCACGCCGGGCTGGAAATCGGGCGCCACCACCACCTCGGCGTAGTTCTCGAGGATGAGACGGGCCGTTTCGAGGTCGCACTCGCGGTTGAGCGCGATCGCCCCGCCGAACGCCGCGAGCCGGTCCGCCTTGTTGGCGCGGAAATACGCCTCCGCCAGCGTGGACCCGAGCGCCACGCCGCAGGGGTTGTTGTGCTTCACGATCACGGCGCACGGCTTTTCGGTGAGATACCGGAGGATGTTGAGCGCGTTGTCGGTGTCGGTGATGTTCGTCTTGCCCGGGTGCTTGCCCGACTGCAGCAGCTCCGGCACCGAAGCGAGATATCGTCCGGGCTGGAGCATCTCCACCTCGCCCAACCGGAGATTGCCGTCCAGGAGACGGTAGAGCGCGGCTTCCTGTCCGGGATTCTCGCCGTACCGGAGACCCTTCTCCTCGCCGCCGATGTTCCAGGTCACTTTTTCGTAATGGAGCGTCTCGCGCTTGTCGCCATCGATGAAACTGATCTCCATCTTGGGGGCGAAGTGGTCCGCCTCGATCGTCTTGTACGCCGCTTTCAGGTCTTTCGTGTTCATACGGTCAGTCCCGTTCCTTCCTTGTTCAGTTTGAATTTCATTCGCGGATGCGCCTCGCCGGCCAGCACCAGGTCCGCAAGCGGATCTTCGAGATACGTCTGCACCACCCGACGGAGCGGACGCGCCCCGAGATTCGGATCGTAGCCTTTGCCGATGAGGAATTCGACCGCCTTCGGGTCGAGCGAAATCTTGATCTTGTTGTCTTTGAGCCGCTCCTGGAGCTTGTCGAGCTCCAGCTGGAGGATGCGCTCCATTTCCGGACGGCCGAGCTTGCGGAAGACTACCGTATCGTCGAACCGGTTCAGGAGTTCGGGCCGGAAAGTCTTCTTGGCCTCGTCCAGCAGTTTGCGCTTGAGCGCGTCGTAGCTCGTCTCGACCGTTTCCGCCTGGAACCCGAGGCTCCGCCCTTCGCGGGCGAAATCGAAGCCGAGGTTGGCCGTGCAGATGACGATCGTGTTGCGGAAATCGATGGTGCGGCCCTGTCCGTCGGTGAGGCGCCCGTCGTCCAGGATCTGCAGCAGCATGTTGGTCACGTTGCCGTCGGCCTTCTCGAACTCGTCGAAGAGCACCACCGAATAGGGACGGCGACGCACCTTCTCGGTGAGCTGGCCGCCTTCATCGTAGCCCACGTAGCCGGGCGGCGCGCCCACCAGCCGGGAGGAGGAGTACTTCTCCTGGAATTCCGACATGTCGATCGTGATGAGCGCCTTGCGCTCGCCATAGACCTTTTCGGCCAGCATCTTGGCGAGATGGGTCTTGCCGACGCCGGTGGGGCCGAGGAAGAGGAAACTGCCGATGGGACGGTGCGTATCGCCCGACAGCGCCCGGGAGCGACGGAGCGACTTGGCGATGGCCTTGATCGCCTCGTCCTGCCCGATCACCACTTCCCCGAGATCGCGCTCCATCGCCAGGAGCTTGCCGGCGGTGGCGGAGTCCATCTTCTCGGCCGGCACCCCGCTCATCAGCGAAACGGTTTCGCGCACGTCCGCCTCGCCCACCGGGAGGATGCGTTCGGAATGCGTCTTGCGCCACTCCTCCAGCTTTTTGTCGTAGACGGCCTTCTTCTCCAGCACGTCGTTGCGCAGCACGGCAGCCTGTTCGAACGCGCCCTTGCGCGAATACTCCTCGCGCCGGCGACGAAGCTCCTGCAGTTCGTTGTGGAGCGCCGTGAACTCGTCGGGACGCGCGCTATGCTTCATCCGGAGCCGCGCACCGGTTTCGTCCATCGCGTCGATGGCCTTGTCCGGCAACTGGCGCGCGGGCAGGTAGCGGGCCGTGAGTTCAACCGCCGCCCGCAGCGCCTCGGGCGTGTATTTGACGCCGTGATGCTCCTCGTACTTGGCGGCGATTCCGCCCAGGATGGCGATGCAATCGTCCACCGAGGGTTCGTCCACCTGCACCGGCTGGAAACGACGCTCCAGCGCCGCATCCTTCTCGATCGACTTGCGGTATTCCTTGAGCGTGGTGGCGCCCACGCACTGGAGCTCGCCCCGGGCGAGCGCGGGTTTGAGGATGTTGGCGGCGTCCATCGCGCCTTCCGCCCCGCCTGCCCCGACCATCGTGTGGATCTCGTCGAGGAAGAGGATGATGTTGCCCGCGCGCTTGACTTCGTCGATGATCTTCTTGAGCCGCTCTTCGAACTGTCCGCGATACTGCGTGCCGGCCACCACGCGCGCCATGTCCAGCGCCACCACGCGCTTGTCCAGCATGCGCTCGGGGACGAGTCCGGCGTTGATGGCGCGGGCCAGTCCCTCCACCACTGCCGTTTTGCCCACGCCCGCCTCGCCGATCAGCACCGCGTTGTTCTTGGTGCGGCGCGAAAGGATCTGCACGAGCCGCTCCAGTTCCTTGAAGCGCCCCACGACGGGATCGATCTTGCCCTCCTGGGCCAGCTGGGTGAGGTCGCGGCCGAAAGTGTTGACGGTGGGGGTTTTGGCGGCCTTGCCGTTGGCGCCCTCCTGACGCTTTTCTTCCGTTTCGGCGCTTTTCGCGTTGCCCTTGCCGGAGCCGGACTGCGGATCCGAGGGATTGGCCGCCATGAACTTCTGCACGCTCAACCCGGCATTGAACATCATCTGCGCGGCCGCGTTTTCGCCCTCTTTCATCATCGCCACCACGAGATTGGTGGTGCCCACCGGATTGCCTCCGCCCGCCTCGTACTGCGCCAGCTCCAGCACCTTGCGCGTGCGACCGGTGACCGGCAGCTGTCCGCGCTGCTGGATGTTCTGGGAGTATTCCGAAATCATCGTGCGCATGGCTTCGGACATGTCCTCCAGCTTCAGCCCCAGCGTGACGAACCGCTTGCACGCCATCGCTTCGGGAATGGCCAGCATGGCGAGGAGAATATGTTCGCAACCGACCGCGTCGTGTCCCATCTGCCGGGCGCAACTGTCCGCCCCGTTCAACGCGTCCAGCGCGTGTTTGGTGAGTTTGAGTTCGCCCATCAGTACATCCCCTTCTTCCACTTGAGGCGCACGCCCGCGAAAATGTCGTTGATGTCGTCGGCCCGGTCGGCATCCACGATGGCGCGTTCGTCGTCGTTCATCCGGTAGTAGTCGCGACGGTTGTCCGCCGTCGCCAGCCGGACGAGGTCCTGCTCCTTGATGCCCGAGACGAGCCCGTCGGTGGCCGCCAGCCGCATGGGCGACAGGAGGTCGATGAGTTCGTCCGGCGAAAGCAGTTTGGCGCTCTGCAGGATGGCGAGCGCCCGGATGGTGGTGTCGGCGTAGAGCCGGGCGAGCTCTTCCCGTAGCGCCTCGCGGGCGGAGAGCTCCAGGTCGAACACTTTCCGGACCGTCTCGCGCACCGAATCGAGCCGTCCGGCGCCCTTGCCCCGGTAGGTGAGGCGGTAGAGATGGCCCGTCTCCGGCAGCGTGGCGTACGGGAGCCCCTCCATCCGGATGTCGTTCTCGCTCAAGATCTGCCGCGCGTCGGCCAGTTCGCCGGTGAGGAAAATCCCCTCCAGCTGCAGAAGTCCGCAGAACTCCAGCCGGGGCGGAATCTCCTGGGCGGGAAACTCCAGCCGGCGCAGATTCTTCTTGCCCGTTTCCTCCGCGTCCTGCTCGCCGCCGCCCAGACTCTTGCTGATCGAATCGAGCATGCCGCCCAGCGACTCCAGCACTTCGTCTACGGCGTCGTTGCCTTCGTCCCGCGCGTCCTGATCGTCGAAGAAGCCGTTTTCGCCCGCGCAGTCGGCGCAGACGTACTTGATCTCGTCGGCGTTGCTGCCTTCCAGCTGGGTGGTGGCCTCTTTCTTATGGCAGATTTCGCATTTCATCACAAATTGGGATCCTCGGCCGCAAAGCTGCCCTGTTCGTATTTTTCCTCTTCGTTGTCGAACTCCTTGCCTTCGTCCGAAGGATTGCGGTCGAAGAAACGGGTGAATTCCCGCCAGAAGTCCACCTTCACCTCTCCCGTCTCGCCGTTGCGGTTCTTGGCCACGTCGATGATCGCGAGCCGCTCGTCCTTGGCGTCGGGGTCGGATGCGATGCGGCTCGGACGGCGCAGCAGGAACACCACGTCGGCATCCTGTTCGATGGCGCCCGAATCGCGCAGGTCGGAGAGCTTGGGCTTTTCGTACTTGTCGCCGCGCTGCTCGTTGGCGCGGGAGAGCTGCGAAAGGACGATGACCGGCAGATCCAGCTCCTTGGCCATCGCCTTGACCTGCTGGGATATCATGCTCACCTCCTGCTGACGTCCCTGCCGGGCGGCCTCGCGGCACTGGCAGAGCTGGAGATAGTCGATCACGATCAGCTCGATGCCGTACTGCTTCTTCATGCGCCGGGCGCGGGCGCGCAGATCCATGATGTCGAGCGCCGCAGTGTCGTCCACGTAGATCGGCGCCTTGTTGAGCACGTTCACCGCCCCGTTCAGCTGCTTGGTGAGCCGGGCTTTTTCGTCCCGGTTGAAGAAGTTGCGGTTGAGCATCCAGGTGTTGATCTGGGCCCGGCCGGCGATCATGCGCTTGCTGAGCTGCATCACCGGCATTTCCAGACTGAAGATCCCGACGGCGTGCGGACGGCTGTCGTGCTTGACGGGAGAGCCGTCCATCATCTGCCCGGTGGCCACGCTTTCGGCGATGTTCATGGCGAGCGACGTCTTGCCCACCGAAGGACGCGCCGCGATCACGATCATCTCGGCCTTCTTGAGCCCCATCAGCTTCTCGTCGAGATACTTGAGGCCCGTCGAAAATCCGCTCATGATCTTGCCGCCGGACTCGAAAAGGCTGTCGATCTCCCTGCCTGCCGCCATCACCGCCGTGCCCCAGGGCGCGGTTTTGCCGGTGGTGGTTTCGATCTCCAGGAACGATTTCTCGGCGAATCCCAGCACCGCCTGGGGATCGGGGAATTCGTTTTCGTCGTAGCAGCGGCTCATCACCTGGGTGGCGCGGCTGATCATCGTGCGCCGGAGCGCCTTCTCCCGGACGATCTTGATGTAGTGTTCGGCGTGGGCGCTGTTGGGCGTACCCTCGATGAGCCCGTTGATGTAGGCGAAGCCGCCGATCGACTCCATCTTGCCGGTGACCGTCAGCTCCTCGGTGAGCGAAACGTGGTCGAGCGGCTTCGAATGCATCCCGAGCCGCTGCATCGCCGCGAAAATCTCGGCGTTGCGCGAATCGTAGAAACTCTCGCGCGTCAGTCCTTGCGCGAGCGCGATGTCCATCACGCGGTCGGCGTCGGGGCCGGCCGTGTCGAGCAGAATCGCCCCCAGCACCGCGCGTTCGGCCTCGGTGTTGTTGGGCGGGGTTTTGTCCAATGCCATAGTCGAAATTCCTTTAGTTGCCTTCGGTCACCCGGAGGATTTCCTTCACGCTGGTCACGCCGGCGAACACCTTGGCCCAGCCGTCCTCGCGCAAGGTCTTCATGCCCTTGGCGAGCGCCAGATTGCGGATCTGCGTGGCGTTTTCGCGGCGGACGATGGAGCCTTCGATGTCCTCGTCCACCTCCAGCACCTCGAAGAGCGCGCGCCTGCCCTTGTAGCCGGTGTGCGAACAGAGGTCGCATCCGGCCGGCTCGAACACCTTGTCCGAAGCGGGCGGCGTGTCCAGATTGTAGTATTTGAAATCGAGCGGCGCTTCGGTCTTGCAGTTCGTGCAGAGCCGCCGGCAGAGACGCTGCCCCATCACGCCCGCCACCGCCGAAGCGATGAGGAACGGCTCCACCCCCATGTCGATGAGCCGCGGAAACGCCCCGGCCGCGTCGTTGGTGTGCAGAGTGGAGAACACCATGTGGCCGGTGAGCGAGGCGTTGATGGCGATTTCGGCCGTTTCCGTGTCGCGGATTTCGCCCACCATGATGATGTCGGGGTCCTGACGCAGAAAAGCCCTCAGCGCGGCCGCGAACGTCATGCCGATTTCGCTCTGCATCTGCACCTGGTTGATGCCCGCCATGTGGTATTCGATCGGATCCTCGGCAGTCATGATGCGCACGTTGATCTTGTTCACCTCCGAGAGGAACGAATAGAGCGACGTGGACTTGCCCGAGCCGGTCGGGCCGGTCACCAGGAAGATGCCGTTGGAGCGGTGGATGATGCGGTTCACCACGTCGTAGTCGCGCGCGTTGAAGCCGAGGTCCTCCATGCGCACGAAACTGCCGCTCTTGGCGAGCAGACGCAGCGACACCGATTCGCCGTACGCGGCCGGCATGGTGGATACGCGCATGTCGATATCCTGCCCGCCCACCGTGATGCCGATGCGTCCGTCCATCGGCAGACGCTTCTCCGCGATGTCCAGATTGGCCATGACCTTGATGCGGCTGATGATGGCCGCCTTGAGCCGGTTGAGCTGGGGCGGCACGTCCACCTTGTGCAGCATGCCGTCGATCCGGTAGCGGATGCGGAGCTCCGTCTCCTGCGGCTCGATGTGGATGTCGGTGGCGCCTTGGCGGTCGGCCTCCACGATGATCCGGTTGACGAACTTGACGATCGACGCCTCTTCGCCCATCTCGTTCACGTCGATCTTCGTCATGGCGCCCAGATCGTCGTCGAGCGCGTAGCGTCCGTCGCCGATCATCTTCTCGATGGCGTCGGCGCCCACGCCGTAATACTTCTTGATCGCCTTCTCGATGTCCTCCTTGGGGGCGAGCGCGATCTTCACGTTGACTCCCGCGATCAGCCGGAGACCGTCGGCGATCGAAGTGTCGAACGGATCGGACGAAACGACCGTAAGCGACGTCTGGTCGGACGCGAGCGGCAGCGCGCCGTACTGGTAGACGGCGCTCGCGGGCAGTCTCGTAAGCGCGTCGGCGGCAGGCTGGCGAACTTCGAGATTCACGGTCGCAAGCCCCAGCAACCGGCCGACAGCCTCCAGGAACTCCGGCTCCTTCACGCCGCCGAATTTCACGCAGGCTTCGCGCAAAGACATGCCGGGATTGCGCGCACGTTCGTCGAGAATGCGCGTCAATGCGGCATCGGAAAATATGCCGGCGGCCCGGAGAATCGTCATCGAGAGACTAGAATTTTCGTCCATGGATATAAATTATATCAAATTTTGGCTTGATTTTCCACCCCAAAATATGATATAATATATTTTGTTCGCATGAAAAAGGGTGCGCGGGCGTAGCTCAATGGCAGAGCGCCAGCCTTCCAAGCTGGTTACGAGGGTTCGATTCCCTTCGCCCGCTCCAACACATGCCAGAGTGGCGTAATGGCAGCCGCAGCAGACTCAAAATCTGCCGTACGCAAGTACGTGAGGGTTCGAGTCCCTCCTCTGGCACCATGCGTCGAAAACTGTTTGCGGAGAGGTGTCCGAGTGGTCGATGGTGCAACCTTGGAAAGGTTGTGTGGGGGCAACTCCACCGGGGGTTCGAATCCCCCCCTCTCCGCCATCCTATATGAATATCAATCGCAGAATACTGCCGCCCGGCAGGATCGGAATCGCCGTAAGTGGCGGTTCTGACAGCGTTGCGCTGGCTTTTCTGCTAACTAAAGGCGGCAAGAAGAAGAACGCCCCAAGCCGCTTCGTGATCCTCCACGTGGATCACGGCATACGCCCCGAGTCCAAGGAGGAGTACCGCTTCGTCAAGGCTCTCGCCAAGCGCCTGGGGGTGCCCTTCAAGGGTATCCACGCCAAGGTCCGGAAGGTCCCCGGCGAGTCGCTCGAAATGTCCGCCCGGAACGTTCGGCTCAAGTTCTTCGCCCGCGCCATGAAGGAGTTCTCCCTCGACGCGATCGCCACCGGACACCACATGGACGACGTGGCCGAAACCTTCCTCATGCGGATCAAAAGGTGCTCCGGAGCGGAGGGTCTCGCCGGCATCAAACCCAAGAGCCAGGTCGGGCCCGTGAAGTTCGTGCGCCCTCTTCTAGGGTGCCGCGACCAAGAACTCAAAAATTACCTTTTGAAGTTCAAAGAGGCTTGGCGGGAGGACGCGAGCAACGACGACACCTCCATCGAGCGCAACAAAGTGCGCCACCTCGTGATCCCGTTCCTGGAGAAAAACCTCGACCCCAAACTGGTCGAGCATATCTACCGCATCAGCGGTTTGCTAGGTAGGTAAGCCCCACCAGCATCCGTTCGAAATACATGGCGGCCGCCAGCACCGGATGGCGCAAAAGGCGCTTCCATTTGCCGTCCTCCACGAACACGCCCACGAACCGGTACCAGGGCGAGAACTGCTTCCGGACCGACGGATGGCCCGGCCACTTCGCCTTGTACGCCGCGAAGGATTTAGTGTAATACGCCTTCTTTTTGAGTAGCGCCGTGAGCGTAAGCTGGCTTTCGTTGTGCACCAGGTTGTGCTTCAGCACCTTGCACTTGGCGCCCGTGGCCAATACGCGGATATCGAGCTCCCAATCTTCGCCGCCGGCGATCAGCGTTTCGTCGTAGCCGCCCGTCGCCTCCAGCACGCTTTTGCGGAAGAGCCGCAAGGCGTCGATGCAGGTGCCGTCATAAAATGAGCGCTCGAAGTTCCGCGCCCGGGTTCTCAGTCCCTCGCCAGTGCGTACTTCCGGAATCCAGTAGGCGTCGGCGTCTTTGGGCCCGAGGATTTCCTCGACCGTCGCCTCCGGCATGATCATGTCCGCGTCCAGCACCAGCACCCAGTCCGCCTTCGCCTCGCGCCAACCGAGATTGCGCTGGGCGCAACGCTCCGGTCCCTTGTCGAACACTCTCGCCCCGCACTCCCGCGCCATCGCCTTCGTCTCGTCGGTGGAACCGTTGTCCACCACGATGAGCTCCACCTCGCCGCGTTCGCGCCACTTGGCGAAAGAACGAAGCGAGGCGACAATATTTGCCGCCTCGTTTCTGGTTGTCACTATGACGCTGAGCTTCAGACCGTCCATTCCACCAGCTTTTCCTTCTGGTCCACCGGCTTGGCGTAAATGTTCTTCTCGTCCGGTGCGGGACGCTTGGGCTCGAACGCATGCTCGAACTTCGGCAGTTCCCTCGCAGGCGCCGCAGTCTTGAGAATGGCTTTCGACCCCCTCCCGTCCACCGCGTTCGCGCCTTCCTGGATGGCCTTGGGCGTTTCCGCCTTGCCGGTCATGGCCGCAGCCGCCGCCTTCTCCTCGTCGGTCACCGCTTCGCGCGCGTCCACTTCCGCCTTGGCCGCGCTGTCCACGCTGCCGAGCCTCGTTCCGCGCGGAGGAATGTCCTTGAGGAGCGGATCGCCCTCGCCGATCATCGTGCACTTCAAGGGCTCCTTGATGTACTCCTCGATCTCCGGGATGGCGAACGACTCGTTCTCGTCGGCGAAACTGATGGCGATGCCGGTGTTGCCGGCCCGGCCCGTGCGCCCGATGCGATGCACGTAGTCCTCCGCCTCGTAGGGGAAGTCGAAGTTGATCACGTAGCCGATATCGTCCACGTGGATGCCGCGCCCGGCCACGTCGGTGGCCACGAGAATCCGGATCTTGCCGTCGCGGAAGTCTTCCAGCACCTTAAGCCGCTTGTTCTGGTTGACGTCGCCGCTGAGCATCTCCACGTTGACCCCGCGCACCTTGAGCGAAGCGTACACGTCTTCGGTCGTCGATTTGCGGTTGCAGAAGACGATCGTCCTCGCTTCCGGATGGAGTGCGATGTGGTTGAAGAGCACCTTGAACTTGTCGGCCGCGCGCACGATGTAGACCACCTGCCGCACGGTGTCGGTGGCGTTCGTTTCGCTCGCCACTTCGGCCTTGAACGGCTCGGTCATCCACTGCGCCGCAAGCCGCATCACCGTTTCGGTGAGCGTGGCGGAGTACAGCATGGTGGCGCGCTTGTCCTTGGGCGGCAGATAGCCGATGATGCGCCGCACGTCGGGGATGAAGCCCATGTCCAGCATGCGGTCGGCCTCGTCGATGACTAGCGTATCCACGCTGCCGAGATTGATTACCCGCGTCTTGACGAAATCGAGCAATCTTCCCGGCGTGGCCACCAAAAGGTCCACCGGCGCGTCCAGAAGCTCCTTGCGCTGACGGTCGTAGTCCATCCCGCCATACACCGCGAGACACCTCAAGCCGCAATACCGGCCGATCGCGTCGGCGTCCTTGCAGATCTGGATCACGAGTTCGCGCGTGGGCGCGATCACCAAAGCCCTGGGCGTGCCGCCCGTCTTGGCGCGCGATTCCGGCGTCCGGAGATAGCGCGTCAGGATTGCCACCAGGAAGGCGGCCGTCTTGCCGCTGCCCGTCTGCGCCTTGCCGGCCACGTTCTTGCCGGCGAGCGCCGCTTCGAGCGAAAGCGACTGGATCTCCGTGCAGTACTTGAACCCGAGATCGGCGATGCCGTGCATCACCTCGCCCGGCAGATCCAGATCCTGGAAGCGCATCTTGCCTTCCAGCGGTTCCACCACGAACGACGCGGGATCCCACTTGGCGTGCTCGGCCGCGCGCCGCTTCATCTCCTGGCTGTCCACCTCGCCGCCGGGACGCTGCTGTCCGGGCGCGGTGTTTTCGGGACGCCTCCGGTTCCGGTCGCGATCCCTGCGCCCCTGCTCCTTGCGGTCTCTGCGGTCGTTGCGGTCCCTGCGCTCGCCGCGCGGTTCGCCGGCGTTCGGCTTGGACTGCTTCGGCTGGGGCTGCTGACCTTGACGTTTCTGCTGGGGAGCGCCCTGCCGCGATTGCTGCGGCTGGGCGCCCTTGCCCTTTTTCTTGCCCTGACGATTGCCCGGCTTGGGTTGCGGTTTAGGCTGCTTCTTGCCACCCACCCCCAACACCTGGGCGATCTTCGATAGGAATCCCAAAGCCATGATTAACGCTTCGAGAACTGGAAGCGCTTGCGGGCGCCGGGCTGGCCGGGTTTCTTGCGCTCCTTCATGCGGCTGTCGCGGGTGAGGCATCCGGCCTTCTTGAGCGCGTCCTTCGTGGCCTCGTCTGCCTTGACGAGCGCGCGGGCGAGACCGTGGCGGATGGCTCCGGCCTGACCCGAAATGCCGCCGCCCTTGGCGAACGCCACCACGTCGACCTTGGAGAGATCGTAACCGGAAATGGCCACCGGCTGCTTGAGATAGTCTCTGAGCGCTTCGGACTGGATGTAGTCCTCGAGCTTGGCGCCGTTAACCTTCCACTCGCCCGAACCCTCGACGAGGGTGACGCGCGCGGTCGCCGTCTTGCGGCTGCCGGTGCTGGCGGAAATAACTTTCATCGTTGCCATGTCCTAAACCTCCTCAAAGTTCGATCTTCGCCGGCTTCTGCGCGGCGTGGGTGTGTTCGGCCCCGGCGAAAACTTTCAGCCTGGTCATCATCTTGCGGGCGATGTTGTTCTTCGGGAGCATGCCCCACACCGCTTCCTTGATCATGCGATCGGGATGCGCAGCGCGCATTTCCGCCGCTGAGAACCGCTTGAGGCCGTTCCGGTAGCCGCTGTAACGCTGATATTCCTTCTGCTCTTCCTTCTTGCCCGTCAGCTTGACCTGCGCGGCGTTGACCACCACCACGAACGCACCGGCGTCCACGGACGGATCGAACGTGGGCAGATCCTTCGCCCTCAACTTGTTGGCGACCACCACGGCCAGACGGCCCAGCGGCTGGTTCGCGGCATCCACGAGGAACCACTGGCGCTTGTCGCCAGGATTCGGAGCACGATAGCTCTTTTGCATCTTTACTGTTCTTTCTTTCCGGTTTTGTGCCCCAATCATCGGGTTTTGTCCAGGTTTGCAGCAGAGACCCTGTGCCTCTGCAGGGGAACCGGTTGAACCCCGATTCCGCATGTTTGAGGTAGTATTATATCATATTCCCGGACGAAATGCAATAGGGAAAAGAAAAAAAAAAAAAAGTCCCGGCTATCGATCGCCGGGACTTCCGATGCGGCCTCGAACCGCACCGCGGGAAGAGCTTACTTCTTCTCTTCGGGGCAGCAAGGCGGAACCGGAGCCGGGAGCACCTCGATGCCGGTCAGCTTGGCCGGATAGCCGGTTACCGTGGCCGAGGCCTGGTCGAACACGAAGAAGTTCTTGCGGGTCACCGAATAGCGCGCCGCCACGATGGAATCGCAGTTGTTCGCCTCGCAAGCCTTGGAGTAGGCGTTGTTCTTGGCCATGCCGACCGTAGTGCGGAAGCGGGCCTCGCCGGCCACATTGTCGGCCCAGTGGGTGGCTTCGGCATCGCCGATGATGATGAATCCGAGAATGCCCACCGCCTGCGCATTGGCCGTCACCGGCTTGTCGCTGATGGAGTATTTCTCGTACACGGTGTCCTTGACTACCGCCGGAGTGAGGCACTTGGTGCCGCCATCGTTCTTGTTGACCGAAACGCAACCGCAGGCAATCGCCGCGATCACTGCCGCCATCATGAGTTTCTTCATGGTTTGCTTCCTTGTGTGTTTGGTTCGAACCCTGGACACTCGCCCAGACAGTACGTATTATATCATTTTTTCCACCCAAAAGTCAAGTGGTAAAATGAAAAACCGAAGTTAAAGTCGTTTGATGCCATTAAACCCTCAAGCGCGGTTTTCACTTCTCTTCGTCGTCGGAAATGGAAGAAAGAGAAATAGTCTCGAGCTCCGCGATGGAAGTAAGTCCTTCGCGAATCATCTCCACTCCATTCTGGAGCATAGGACGATAGCCGTTGCGCATGGCAGTCTCGATCAACTGGCGCGAACTCATATCCTTTTCGATGGCCTTGATAAGCTCGGGACTCGATGGTGCCATTTCCATGACTGCCACGCGCCCGTCAAATCCCGACCAATTGCAGTATGCGCACGCAGAAGGCTCATACACCTCGGCCTTTTCATCGAGCAGCCGGTCACCGTAGCAGGCGAGATGGCTAGCCGCCACCTTTCGCGCCAAGTCGTCTCCCAGCAGTCGATGTTGTTTGCCGCAATGGCGACAGAGCCGACGCACGAGGCGTTGCGCCTGCGTCATGCGCAAGGTGGAACCAATGAGGAATGGAGAAATCCCGAGATCCTTGAGACGGTCGATAGCGCCCAACGCATCGTTGGTATGGAGAGTAGCCAGGATCAAGTGTCCGGTGAGTGCGGCCTGTACCGCGATCTGCGCAGTTTCGGGGTCGCGGATTTCGCCCACCAGGATGATATCAGGATCCTGCCGGAGGAGCGCACGAAGCATCTTGGCGAAGGTAACTCCGGCGGCATCATTGATCTGAGTTTGATTGGCGCCGGGAATCGTATATTCAATCGGATCTTCAATTGTGGCGATATTCTTCTTGTCGCCGAACACGTTGTTCGACAGAAGATGCATAAGCGCCACGTTAAGGGTGGAGGTCTTGCCCGAACCGGTAGGCCCGGTCACCAGCACGATACCGTCGCGCATACCGAGCGCAGTCTCGAACTGGCGCCGCAGGGAATCGTCCCAAATTGTTCCGGCCAGACCCGCCGCCGCCAATTTCTTGAGCCGCCCCGGATCCAATAGACGCATTACCATCTTCTGTCCAAATGCGGTGGGTATGGTTGAAATACGCACATCCACCAACCGCTCCACGCCGCTGTCGGTGTAGGAAATCCGCACACTACCGTCAAGCGGCTTGCGCCGCTCGGATATATCCATGCGGCTCTGCGCCTTAACCCAGGTTACAATCTGCACGAGATCGCCCACCGGGATGCGCCGCTGGAGAATTTCCAGAATGCCGTTCACTCTCAGCCGGATGCGACCGACGCCGTTATCCATCGGCTCGATGTGGATGTCGGAGGCTCCCCGGTTCAACGCCTCGCGGAACCAAGCGCGGGCCTGCATAATCACTCCGGTTTCGCCCGGCTGCACATCCACCGAAAGCGGTTTCGTCACCGGATCGTCCGGATCTATCATCTCGCTGGCGGACGGCTGCACGTTGTAGTAGATGAAGTCGATCACACGGTTCACCACCGACGAATCGACCCGCACCAACCGCACGGCGATGGGCTTGGATATCCGGTTGGCAAGCACCGCCGTCATGTTGCGATAGATGTCGCTATGCATGTAGGGTGTAGCCGGGAGCGACGCATTATGCTCGTTGATGAGCACGTAAAGCGTGTCAGCGTTGCCGTCAGCACCGTCCGCCGCTTCTCCCAGCGGAATGAATCCGCAACGGTTCATGACATTCACCGCATCGAAGCCGGAATCCTTGAAGCCCATCATGAATTCGTAGTCGACCACGGTCTTGAGCAGTTCGTCCCCATTGGTGCCGGCAGCCACCACCGGCCGTTGCGGGCGCTTGGTCTTCGAGTCGATCTGGTTGAACATTTCGGCGTTTATGGCGCCGTCTATGGCTTTCACCTTGGTTATCCGGAACGACTCGGTTCCGGTTGCACCGGTTCCCGGCTTGCCCCAAGTATTCGACAAAAGGCCCATCACTTGCCCCCTTTCTCGCCAATCACTATGCAGAGTATCGTTGCTATTGCGCAACGGTTCCGGTCGAGGATCTTGAACACCGCTCCATCAGGAGGCATGAATGAATCGATCATCAGCCATCCACCCGACTCAGCCAGCGGGAACGCATCGCGCGCCACGTACCGACGCTTGCCCCGAACAATTGCCTCGTCTTCCACCCGGGTGAAATCGGGGAACTGGAAGCTGCCCATAGGCATGTCGCTTTCAGGATCGAGCACCGCCCGAAACCACACCGATCGCTCGCTTACATGGACAATCTCGTAGCCGCACAGCGTTTCCGAAGGCGCCACCATTGCCGTCTCCTCGAATGAACGATCGAATCCCGAAATGAACACATATCCCTTCTTGCCGCCGTCCGGATCGCCGGCGGTACAGCTAGTCACGGGAACATGCCAAAGTTTGCGTCCAGGCTTGATCTCCGTTTCCCGTACCATGATAACCGGCTCCAACACCGGAGGCGAAATAACCGCACAATTTTGTCCGTCGGCCCAGTTGGCAAAGTCCTCCAAATCCCGCCGATAGCGTTCCCAATCGACCGGCTCAACCTTTAACGTCGCTGTCGACCGCTTCGAGCCCGAAAACAAATTAGCGAGCGTTTTTTTCACCGGAAATTCAAACAGCCCCGTGGCCGCGCCGATCTCTTCAAGCCCGAACGGCACCAGCGCCGCCACGAGCACAAGGAGCATGACGACAAACGAGCCGCTTTTCGTGACTTCCCGTACACCCATCGTTAGCTGGCCGCAGCCTTGGAAAGAATGATCAATGTTTTGTAAACGCCGACAATAACCGGTCCGATCATGGCGCCCAAGAGGATGATCATCAGCGGAGTCAACATGTCCATAGTGCGCCGCAAGAGCGCCTTGGCCTGATTCTCGTAGAAATCTACGATCGGGCGAACCATTTCGGCAAGCTTGCCCGCCTCTTCGCCCGCCCGGATCATCTGCCGCACCAGCCCCGGATATACCTCGGCCTCCTTGGGACTGGAGATGGAAGCGGAAAGGCTGGCGCCACGGGTTACGATCTGCTCGTGGATGCGCCCTAGACTATCCTCGATTATCGCATCGTCCACGGTGCCTTTGATGAGCAGGAGCGAATCGGAAATCTGGATGCCTGTCTCATGATTGGCCGCCAGCATGTCCAGGAAACGAACGAGCGCAAACTGGTAGAGGAGCGGTCCTATCATCCATACTTTACGCTGAAACTTGGTGAGTGCGATTCTAGTGGCGTGGTATTTGTCGCCCAAACGCCACAGTCCGCAAAGCCCGAATATCGTCAGCGGCGGATAGATAAGGCAGGAAGGATGCTCGTAAAGATAGAACAAAAGCCTAATGGCCGCCGGCAACTGACTGTATACTTTATCCAAATCCTTGGCGCCAACAATTTCCTTTAAGAGCGGCGGTATCTTCATCGAGATGACTGCTCCCACGGCAAAAAACACGATCATAGCGATCGCAGGATAGGTCATGGCGGAAATCGTTTCCCGCTTCGTCTCCACCGCGCGCTTGAAAGTGGCGATCAGTCTAGCCAGCGAATCGCCCAAACGACCGTTCGCTTCACCAATGCGTACGGTTTCGCGCATCAAAAGCGGAAACGCCTTGACACACCGCGGATCGCCCATGGCGGTGGACAGATCGTCGCCGCTCCTCAACCGCTCCTGCACAAACCCCAGACGCTTCTTGAACCAAGGATTGCCCTCCTCCTCGATGCACATCTCGATAATCTGGAGCATCTGGACGCCAGCCATATACAGGGCGCGCATGACTTCGCAAAACATGCAAAGCTCCGCCGTCGACACGCTCAGACGGACCTTGAACTGTATATTCCCAGTGAGCGCCCGGTTCAGCCGGGCGGCGAAACTCATATCCTCCGCGCTGCGGATAAGCAGCACCTGCCAGCCCTTGCCTTCGCACTCGGCACGCAGATACGACTCGCCAAAGCTCTCCATCACCGTCTTTTTCGGTGACGGATTGCCATACTCGCGGTAGATTACGCTGTATTTCGCCATGTTACTTCTTTTCTCGCACGATCACGCATACTAGATCGCGTATCGGCTTGAGGTCGGGGCCCAGCAAACGAAACACCACGGCCCGCCCCGCCAGGAAGTCGTCCACGTGCAGATAGAAACCGGTATTGGGCAATTTGATGGCATCGCCCGGCCAGAAACAGCGACTGCGACCGAAGATAAGCCGTCCCGGCGGCGGCGTGGGCTCCATCGTGTCCACGCGCGAGAAGTCCGGCCAGATGCTGTGCGGAAGTCTATCCTCCGTAGGCTCGTTGCCGTAGAACGCCTCGAACCATACGCAATGGTCGCTGATACTCAATATCCGGTACCCGCACTTGTCGTTCGAAGGCGAGATGATCGAACCCTCCGGCAGCCCCTTGGACATACCGGGGAAGAACACCGCCGATTCGTAACGCCCCTTCATGGTCGAACGGCAACTCGCCACCGGCACCAGCCAGAGACGGCGAAGTTTGACATCATAGTAAACCGGCGGCAATCCCTCGTAGGAAAGCCCGATCTTGCCTTCGCCGCGAACGCCATCCACCGTAACCAGAAATCCCTTTTCGCCTTTGAGAGGCGCGACAGAAGCTATGGTGCCGGACACCTGTCCTTCAGGATCGCAAATGAGGTTCATCCGGCTCCGGACCTGTGTGGCGCCGGTCTCGAGCTTGTCGGACAATAGCTGGAGCTTCCAGGAGAAGTGCGAGGCCGTGGCAGGATTGGGATCGGCGCGAACGATCTGGAAAACCTCCGGCCGGACAATGGATATTTTAGCCTCTTCAAGCCCTTCCGCCCAATCGGAAAAGTCCTTCAAATCTTTAAGTTGCTTTTCCCAATCCACGTTCGCATGCACCCTAGTTCCACCCGTTGCACGTTTCGACGCAAACAGTCCGTTCACCCATTTGGTGGCCGGAAAATCGAACAACCCCGTGGCCTCTCCCACCTGCTCTGCCGCGAACGGCAAAAGCACTACCACGAGCGCCAGCACTATCAGCACGAACGTGCCGCTTTTGGTAAATTCCTTAATCGACATTGCGCTTAGCATCCTTCTTGGTTTCGGTCTTCTTCACGGGCAGAAGTCCCTCCAGCGTGGCCCCGGACAAGTTGCCTCCCTCGCCGAACGTAACGACCGCCGTGTCCAACACATAGCCAGGCCCTAGCTCCAGCGCCATCCGCACGCATTCGGCCAACCGGGCAAGCGTGAGCGGCTCGGCATCGGACTCGCCATCCACCGACAGTTTCCAGCGCACCCACGTGAAAGTGAAAGTCTCGTCCTCTTTCTCCAGCGTAGCCGGCTCTACGTTCGGTTCGTCCTCGAACGAAACCCGCGCATTGGCTATGCCTGCCGCTTTTGCAACCCGGTCCTTCAGATCGGACTCGACAAGCGGCTTGTTGAAGATGTCGTTGCGTTCGTACGCTTCGACGAACGGCTCCAGCTTTTTGCGACAGTCGACCTGACGGCGTTCGAGATACTCCTTGAAACGTTTCACTCCATCCGCCACCATGCCGAGCCGCTTGATTCCGAACACGATCTCCTCGTTGTCGAGCTCGCGGAAACGGTCCCACGGAAAGCGCGCATCTCCAACTTTGTTCCAGGCCGCCTTGAGTTCCTTTCGCTCCTTGTCGTCGCCGGGAATCCGGTTCCGGACGATGAATTGATCGGCGCGGTCGAACCATCCTGCCACGTTCAAGACTGCAGAGGGGGCCGGGAAGTCCGGCTTGTCCCTGCCCATCGGAAGATACGCCATCATAATCGCCTGCGCCGAAACGGCCGACCGGGCGTCCTTGCTGTCGGAAATGCGGGCTTCCTGAATCTTCCGGCGCATGGCGGCTATTTCCTTCACGCAACCGTCGAGCGTTTTCTCCTTGGCCGGGAACGGCCGCGCATCCGGCAACGAGAACCGGGCCGAAATGTTGAGCGATTCCACCCTCAGCAGATTCTCCAGCTGCACGCCATCCACTTCCACCTTGCCGCCCGCCACGGACACCGCGGAAGTGATCGAGTTGGCCACCGTAGCCTCGATTTCCCCGGCCTGTTCCGCCTTGTCGCCCTGATCGAACGAATAATGGTAGTCGAGCCGGCATTCGCCACCCGTCTTCAGCGTCCACTTGACGGGCCGGAATCTATGTCCCAGCCGCGGCGCATCCTTGGCGGGAACGGCCATGGCGTTGAGGAAGTTGGTGGGATTGTACGCCCAGACGAGTCGATAATAGCGCAACAGCGCCTGATATTCTTTTTCCGCCTTGTCCCATGCGGCGCTCATTTCCTCCACCGGCCGCGAAGCCGATTCGTATTCCGCCAGACGCATGTTCAGCGTCGGTTGCTTGTAGGTGATGTAGATATGGCGAACTTCCCACGCCAACGCGGCCAGCGCAGTCAACAACGCCAGTCTCAGCAGCGCTTTTCGCCGGCGGCGTCCGTCCCATATGGCAGAGGTGAATTCTATTTGATAGGCCATTTCAGCATCCTCCCTGAAGCGCCATCCCGAACGCGATCGGAGCTATGTCGCGGTTGGCCAGGATCGCCCCGGCCACCTCGCCCGTCATCTCGATCTTGGCGACGGCAGCTTCGTCCCAGAGATCCCAATGCTCGTACGCGCTCACATGCGTCTCTTTTACCGAAATTACCAGCGGTTCGATGATGCGGGTGCCCACAAGTCCCGGATGCTGACGCTGGAAATATTCGATCCACCCGTTCATGCGCCCCTCGATGACACTGCGGTTGGCGTCGTCGCCCTCCATGCGCGGCAACAGCACCTCGTCGATATATTTCCAATCGTCCATCAGAATGGCCCGGTAGACGCTGCGCCCCTTGAGCATCACTAGACGCAACGGCTTGGCGCGGCGCTTCTCCACCGGATACAACGCCAGATAGGCATTGGCCAACGCCAGCGCGGTGGAGGCCACGTGCGGCCGCCTCACGCCCATCTTGTGGTGCCAGAAGCGGTAATCGCGCACCACATTGTCCTTGATGGCTCCGCCGCCCACATGATGGACTCCCTTCCGCGTCATGCCCTCTTCGATATCCGCACCCTTCATGCTCATGCCGCCCAGAACGATCGTCTCGTTGACGAAACGGCTGCGGATCTGGGTGAGAAAAAACTCCTGCCGGGACCCCTTGCCGAGCTGTTCCAACCCTGGGATCTCTATCGTGCGGGCGGTTTCCACCTGCAACCCACCCTCTTCCACCGGCGAAACCCAGAAATGGTGCCGTCCGACCAGTTTCGAAAGCCGTCCGGCAAACTCCACATCGCCCAACTCACCGGCCAGCGACCAGTTGATCGAAAGTCTGCCGCCGCTTCCCTGCGACAGATCCAGCGCCAGGCAATGGTCGCCTTGCACGCCGCATCCCACGACTCGCCCCTTGGGGCGCATATCGATGGTTCTAAACGGGATTTTCATATCTCTCCTTGTCCTTTTCCTCGAACTTGGCGGTGCGGATGGCCAGTTTCAGATCCGTAGGCCGGTTGCTGAACGCCACCGCATCGTCTTCAGTAATGTCTCCGCGTTTCCACGCCTCGTACAACGACTGGTTTTTAGACATCATCCCGTGGGCAGCACCCTCGCGGATGGCATCGTCGATACGGGCGATTTCGCCTTTCTTGATGAGCTCCGAGATAAACGGCGTGTTCACCAACACCTCCTGTACGCACACGCGGCCTTGACCGCTCGCCTTGCGCACCAGACTCTGGCTTACAATGCCCCGGAGCGTTACGGACAGTTTCAGGCGGATCTGCAACTGTTCCTCCGGCGGAAATGTGTTTACGATGCGGTCCACGCTCTGCTTGGCGTCGTTGGTGTGCAGCGTAGACAGCACCAGGTGCCCAGTTTCGGCGGCCTGCGTGGCGATCTTCATCGTTTCCGCATCGCGCATTTCGCCCACCAGGATCACATCCGGGTCTTGCCGAAGCGCCCGGCGGAGCGCCTCCGCGAAACTGGCGGTGTCGATGCCGATTTCACGCTGGTTGATGAGGCATTTAATGTCATCATGCACGAACTCGATAGGGTCTTCCACCGTAATAATGTGCTTCGATTCGGTCTCGTTGATCTCCCGCACCATGGCCGCCAGCGTGGTGGACTTGCCCGAGCCCGTAGGTCCGGTCAACAGCACCAATCCTTGCGACTGGTGCGCAAACATCTTCAGCGTCGGACTAAAACCCAGTTCTTCAAGCGACTTGATATTGCGCGGGATCTGGCGCATCACAATGCCGGGATTGCCCATGCGCCTGAAAATGTTCACCCGGTAACGGTCGGGCTGGTTGTCCGGCTTGTACGACATATCCAGCTCGTTTTCCGTCTCGAAGCGCTGGATCTGCTTAGGGCCCGCCATCTCCGCGATGAGCTTGCAGACGGTATCTTCCGTCAACACCGGCTCCTTTTCGAATTCGACCAAAAGGCCATCCACGCGCGAAACCGGCCGCCGTCCCACTTTGATATGCAGGTCGGATGACCGCCGTTCGGTCATTTCCAGCAATAGTTTGTCGATATACTTCATTTCTTCCCCCAACTCATGAACGAAGACTTCTGCGGTTGCGGCGCGGGCTGGGCGGGCGCGGCGGCCGGTTGCGGCGCTGCACCGGTGGTGGCCTGCGCGGCTATTCCACCCTTGGTCTTCAAGTATTCCTCCAGAATATGCGGACGGTTGGCCGCGGACATGGCAACCTCCACATCCACGAGACCCTCCATCACCTTGTTCGCTAGCGACAGCTCCAGTGGGCACATGCCCTTGGCGATGCCGGTGGCGATGGCTCCAGCCAACTGGTGCGTCTGGTTGTCGCGGATAAGGTGCGCAATGGCGGGATTGGTGATCATGATCTCGCGCGCGGCCACCCGCCCCTTGCCCGTCTTCTTGGGCAACAGCGTCTGGCAGACCACCGCCGCCAACACGCCGCCCAACTGCGTACGTACCATAGCCTGCTGCTGCGGTGGAAATACGTCGATCACGCGGTCCACCGTCTGCGGCGCGTCGGTGGTGTGCAACGTGGCGAACACAAGGTGGCCCGTTTCCGCAGCGGTAAGTGCCAGCGAGATGGTCTCCAGGTCGCGCATTTCGCCCACCAGAATCACGTCCGGATCTTCACGGAGCGCCGAGCGCAGCGCATTGGAGAACGATTTCGTATGCGCGCTCAGTTCGCGCTGGCTGATTACGCACTGCTTTTCCTGATAGACGAATTCGATCGGGTCTTCGATGGTAAGGATGTGCGAAGTGTCGCGCGCGTTGATCATGTCCAGCATGGTGGCGAGCGTGGTGGTCTTGCCGGATCCGGTGGGGCCGGTAACCAGCACGAGTCCGCGCGGCAGCTTGGTCAGCTCCTGTATCTGCGTTTCCAATCCGATCTGCTCCGGGGTTAGGATCTGGTAGGGAATCAAACGGAACACCGCCGCCAACCCCCGGTTCTGGCGGAACATGTTCACACGGAAGCGAATGGGATGCTTCGCCAACCGCATCTCGTAGGAAAAGTCGATCTCCCAGTTCTTGTCAATTTCCAGGCGCTGGTCGTCGCGCAGGATGCTGTACAGTATGGATTCGCTCTCTTCGGGCGAAATCGGATCGTACTCTTCCATGCGCACGATTTCACCGTGAATGCGGAACGACGGCCGCCGGAGCGGCGCGATGTGGATATCGGACGCCCCCACTTCATCCGCCAAAGCCATGATTTCCAGCAGATCTATCATTTCGTCACCTCCAGCCAAACTATGAACAGCGCAATCGCAAGCAGATAAAGAAAGTAGATGAGTCCGGCGTAGGATGCCCACCCGAAGCGCGATTTGAGCCCCAGCCAGCACATGAGATATCCCACGGCCGAAGTGGCCAAGGCGATGCCGGTGAGCCGGAGCGCCGAAAACGCCGAAAGCCGGTAGGGGAAAATGATATAGTGGAACCGGTCGCCGATGCCAAGCCGTCCAATGGACCCCTTGCCTTTGGCCACCTCCACCGTCCTTTGGTATATCCCTACCGGCCAGGTGAAGCCGTGCTTGATCCCGAACCAGCACTCATTCCACAGATCCACCATCCATTCCGATGCGTTCTTTTGATGGGTGATGTTGGGCCACTTTTTCTGCTCGGCATCCACCTGCGCCTTGATGCTCTTCTGCCAAAACTCGTTGCGCTGCATGGGCGAAATGCCCTCCAGTTCGCGCCGCCAGCGTTCCGCCGTCCGCCCCAGCCGGGTCATGGACTGCACCCGGTCGATCTCCGCGTCCAAGCCCCGGAAGCTCTCGCGCTTGGCGACGAATTTCCGCTCCCACCGCGCCGTCACATCGAGCAACTTGGGGATATGCCGGGCCACCGCCTCGCTCGCGCCGCCCATCGACATCATCGTCAGCGTCTCGCCCACTTCGTCGCGCATCCTGGCCACATCCGCCTGCACCCCCTGCGATCCAGCCATAAATAGACACCCCGCAATGGCCGCCACCAGCGCCACCAAATTGGCCCCGATGACAATGTGCCATACTCGGCGGCGTTTCGCCCTCGCGATATCGGCGGTCATGTTATCCTGGCCCTTCATTGTGCGCCGTTCCTTTCGAACTCCCGTTCGTCCCGACGGAATCCCTTGTGCTCCGTCCCGTGCGTATCGTAGGTCAAAATCGTATAATTGGTTCCCTCGCGTTTGTATCGGCCGATCTTTTGCGCCACCGTAGCCCGATTGGTGATGGTGGTAGGATGCTCCAGAAAAACATCGTACTGATAAGCCGGCGTCACCTTGAAGCGCGTCAAGAAATCGACATTGGCATTGCCGATAACTTCGCCGGTGGCACGCTTATCCGATGCAGCCTCCACCTCGAATACCGCCCTTAGCTCCGGAGCCTGAACCCTTCCGTAGCTATTCGTCCATATTCCGCCATAGGCCTTACCTCCAATTGACACCGGCTCGGCAAAGTATCTGTATGTTGGCAATGTCAGTTCCAAACTGTCGGAAAACGTATAGCCACGCGACATGAGCTTGGCATCGACCGTGGCTCGTGTCGTATTCAAGCCTTCGTTGCCGATATAGAACAAGGAAACTTTATTGTCGGCGATCTGTAGCCCCATGTTATAATCGGCCGGTTGCTTTGACCACCGCAAACGCTCGGTCTTTTGCAACGCGCCACCAGTATAAACATACTCGTAAAACACGATTTCCGCATTGTTGGTAGCACCGCTGGTGGTGGCAGCCTTCGGATTGATTTCGAAAACCAACGCCCGTTCCCCCTCGCACGACAATGGCCACCCGTGCCTATATCCTGCCGTGTTGGCATCGTTAGTCACATTGCGGATAATGCACAGCCGCATTACGTCCTTGAGACCTCCATTGTTGCCGTCCACATACGCTCGCGGCCAAAAGCAATATCGTCTACCGTAATCTTCCTGCAACCAGCCGCCAGTGTCGCGCATGCCGATATTGACCCACCATCTAACGTTGTTTGTGGCCTCCAAATCGTTAAACGCGAGACCATACGCCTTGCCGCCACCGACCGCCGTATGAGTAGGTGCAATCTTAATCTCCGGCCAACTCTCCACACCATATTCGTAATCAAGCGCCGTGTTATACTGTTCGGGACATGGCATGGTGAAGCTGCCACTCCGTTCCATGTCAAAATGCTTGCCATTATTCACATCGGGGAAAATCGCCGCCACTGGTTGCACCGTCAATCGCAAATTACGGTCGCTTCCGGTATGGTAAGTGAACCACTTGCCAGTATCATATATTTCACCAATATAAGTCCGGATGTAGTTGAGCACAGACCTTACGGCGTACACTTTCTCCAATTCGTGTTGCCGGTCGATCCGCAACTGGCATTGGAATCTAAACAGCAATAATGCTCCCGCACCGAAAAGCAATCCGATGGCCGTGATGATGAGCACGGTCACCAGCATATAGCCGCGATGGCAACCCGGTATCGTCATTCCCGGTTCCAAAGCCGCACCACCCTTCCTACCGTTACCGTTTTAGTCTCGAACTCGCCTTCATCGTTTTTAGCCTGATATCTGGCCATCACCTCAAGATATCCCAATGCCGCATCGGTAGTTGCATACCCGTCGTCGTCGATCACCATATTTGCAAAATCGCCATTGAGCGGCGTTATATTGCAACTCACCATATCACCGGTCAAAGGAATGAGGGCGGCATCGCCACGCATGGGACGCGCAAGTTTCAAATCAAGTCCGCCGGATTCAAACGCATATACCCCCAAATCCAATACCCCATCCAACTTGTTCGCCCGGGTAATAATATGCGAAACTTTCGTTACCACGCCGGTTTCCAGTGAAACGCCCCCTGTTTCATGCCGATAATTTACCTTCATGGCATAATTGTCGGCGTTGGTAATCGTGCCGATAGACGACCCGACCGACATCATATCCGCATAGGCACCGCAAATATCTACCAGTTTCTCCCGCACGTATGCCTCTTCCCGGTCCTGTTCCTGAATATTGAGCAACTTCACGAAAAACACCCCAACCGTAGCCGACAAGACGGCGACAATAACAAAAGTCGTCAGCATTTCGACTATCGTATAGCCACTCTTGCAGTTATGTATGCTAGTTATCATTCTTCCATTACCATAAGACAAACCGGCAACGTGAAAAACGGCTGCCCGGCATCGGCCAATGTTCCGATCCGGTCATACAACCGGCCAACAAGCCACCGACACTTGTACAAGTCGTCCTCCCAATTTGCAAACTTCTGACGCTCGGGCAGGGCGGCAGTATACGCTACGCAAAGCTGATAGCCGATGGAGGAAACATTACTGTCAAATACCGAATGAACGACATTGGTATTGGCATCCTTCTTAAACGCAAGGCTGTTGCCGTCCAACGTAAAAGCATAACTGCCGGGCGAAGGCGAAGATGTCCTTCGCTCATACATGAATGCGTCCATAATACCGGACAGACGCTCCACCGCTTCTCGCCGGCGGGCCTCCTTGCGGGCAGACTGGACGCCGATTATCTCCAGCCAGGCAATGCAAACTAATGCCAAAATCAGCATCGAGATCATCAGTTCCACCAGCGTCACTCCGCGCCTCGCGGCAATGCGCAAACGCCCGGGGAGGTTTTTCCCCCGGCGTTTGGCTCGATCGTGCTGATGGACTTTCAATCTCTCCATGCTTGCTCAGCCTTCCGGCTCGGCGGTCGCCGGCGTCGCTTCCTCGTCCTGAAACGGCTTGACTACCCGCTCTTCGTAAAGGTCCATTACGTTTTCTTTCGTTTCCTTGAAGGAGTAGGGACCGCTCAGCGGGACCTTCTTCAGTTCGCGTCCCATGTTTTCCATCACCGGCTCAGCCTCGCGCAGCGCATTCGTCTCGAATCCGGTTTCGTCGGTATCCTCGAGAATCGTAGGACGGATCATGACGATGAGATTCTTCTGCAGGATCTGGGTGGTCTTGGAGCGGAAGAACCAACCGAGCAACGGCAAATCGCCCAGCCAGCGCACTTTCTTTTCGGATTCAATCTCCTCGGTGTCGATCAAACCGCCGAACATGAGCGTGGCTCCGCTGGGAACGGTGGCGCGCGTATCCATTTCGTGCATTTTCAACTCGTAATTGTACACGGGATAATTCAAGAAAGCGCCGCCGAGCTTGCTCAGATTCACTTCCTCGCCCTTGGTCACCACCTGCGGATGCACGGTCAACCGGACGGAAGTACCGGTCTCGGTAATCTCCGGCGCCACCCACATCAATACGCCGGTCATGATCATGTTCCACTGGATATTGATCGTATTCTGCACGGTGGCGGCCCCCGTCATCCCGGCCACCGAACTGGCGTCCACCTGCGGCACCGGCAAAATGTCGGAAACCTGGATGGCCGCTTGGCTGTGGTCGCCCACCACGATCATCGGGCTCGCGAGAAGCTTGGTGTTGTCGCGTTGACGGATCAACTGAACCGTGGCTTGAAAATCCATTCCGCCGGTCTTCAGCCAAACCTTCTTGCCGTTGCGGATGGCGAAACCGGTGGCGGCCGCATAGGTGGAAGCGCCCCCGATCGATCCGGACAGCGGAACGAATCCGTCGTCTAGACCCTCCCACTTGACGCCGTCCATATCGCCGGCCTCGCCGTTGTTCGTGTCCAGCTGGAAGATGATGGCCTCGATCAAGATCTGCTTTTCCTTGATGTCGAACAGCTTCACCGCCGCTTCGATGGCATCCATGTTCTCTTCCACGTCATAGGCGATGATGGCCGGAACCGTGCGAGGACGGACCAGCTTTTCGAACACCTGCCCGTCGGTGTCGCTCATACCCGACTTGGTGCCGGAACCCGTCTGCAGACGGGTGTTCATGTTCTTGACCACATCGGTGTCGTCATCCTTTTTGCGCGAAGCTTGGAGCGACGCGTTGGGATGCTTCAAAATACCCTTGATTTTCATCACGCGCTCCACCACCGATTCCGGATCGGCGTGGTAAAGGCGAATCACCCTGGCGGTCAACGGCTTGGCCGCAATGGCCTCCTGTTCCCACTGCGCCAGTTTGGCGCGCTTGGCGATGCGGACCACGCCGCCCACTTCGACAAAATCGTAGTCGTGCGGATTCAGGATTTCGCGCAGTACGATGCGCCATTCCACCTGCTGGCCATTCGTGTCGAACGTGGTGCGCTTGATATTGGTCTGCTGCACGGCGGTGGCGTCCTTGGCCTTTCCGATATCGTCGGCCGTGAGCGCCCCCTCGGATCCCACCGTCTGACTGGGGGCATAGAGATCGCCCGGATCCATGTAGTCGGTGGTGATGGTGATATCGGCTTTCACCGAAATGTCGCGGATGGCGCTCCGGAGATCCATGCCGCCTTCCGTCTCGTTGGTGGTGAAGAGGATCGGCGTACGGTTGGCCGACAGCCGCTCCTGCGCCAGCAACTTGTGCTTCACATCCACTTCTTCCGCCAGACCGAACAGCACGAGTTCGCCGTCTTCGGTAAAGTTGTACCCCACGGGCGAAAGGAGTAGACGCAGCGCCTTGCGCCACTCCACCTCGTAGCTCTTGCCGTCGCCCAACTGCTGGTAAGGCATCGTGAGCTGTTCGATGCCGTTGGTGCCCACCGTGCCGATCTGCTTGCCGGCGTCGCGCAGGATGATGCGGATGGCGTCTTCCAGCGTGCTCGCCATTTCGGCGCTCGGCGGCACGATCATGCCTTCCACCGTCAACGCCTTGACGTTGGCCGCGATCGGAGAATGATCGCCCTCCAAGGTTTCCGCCGCCTGCCGCATCAGCAAATCGGCATCGATGGAAACCGTTTCAGGCTTGGCACCGAGCTCCGGCGGCGCCTCTACGGTTTCGTTTTCCGCGTCGTCTTCCAGCCCCACCACGTTGATGGTCTTGGGCTCTTCGGCCCAAACCGACAGCATGGCCGCCATTGCCGCTACGCTACATGCGCCTTTGATCGAAAACATTTTCATACTGCTTTCCTTTCGGTTGTAAAATCAGTCTTTAGGCTCTTGGACAGGTTGACTAGGCGCCTCCTGCTCCGGTTCTTCCAGCACTTCATGCCTGCCGGTTGCCGGGTTCCAGTGGTAATACGGGAGCAGGTTGATGCGGGTTACGTTCATATAAGCCTCGCTATTGTCGCCCAACATGGTTCCCGCCGCTACCTTTTCCTCATCCGAAATGATGAAGTCGTGATTCGTGTCGGCCGCATTGAACAACTCGCCAGCCACCACAAACGAATTGGGAGTATTGATGAATACGCTGGGCTTTTCACGTTGCCAATGATACATGCCGATACCGCCGGTTATGTCCACCTGTTCGCCCGCATCGAATACCGTATCCAAGTTGCCCACCAGCTTGAGCGCATTTATGACCATGGTCGTGATATCTTGGTAGCAATACCCGTCTGGCATCGTACCGGCCGTATTCGATGCGATATAATAGGAATTGGCGATAAAGGTTTCCCCGTAACTTGCAGATGGCCCTGGCACTATCTCCACCCAATAGTCGTAGCTGGGGTCAACCGCGGCCGGACCGTTGTTCTTGATGGTTAGCGTAAACTCCAACAGCCCCGTATTCCAGTCCAACTTGTCGTTCGAGATGGTAATCTGAAGATCCGCCCCGGCTACATTGACGGTGAGATTGCCGGGGTTGATCGTGATCGAATAGTTGCCTTGTCTCGCGCCGCTGAAGCTGGCAAGATCGATCCATATCTCGTTCGGATACGTTCCAACATCCGCTGCGGTCGGCACGGAGGAACTGTTCCAAACCGCGTTCGTGTATACGATACCGATTGCCGGCCCGGTAATATCCGCCACCATATCGCCACCCTTCAATTGCGACGAGAAGTCGGCAAAACTGTTGGCGGGACGTGGGCTTCCTACATTCCAACCCACATCATTCACCGTAATCGTCAGTGCCGCTAATGTAATCGTAAGACTCACTGGAGTGCCGATCGTCCAGTTCGGCGTGTAGTTCGTATCCGAATAGGCGCAAGATGCCGTAATGAGCGCAGTATTGTAGGTATTTACGTCCGTTCCGCTCGCGGTCTTATCGCCGCTGTAACTGAACTTGCTTGAATCGAAGCCAGGATCCGTGCTCGTCGCCGTAACCGTACCCACATACGTTTGCAAACTACCGTTGTACACCTTGCTGTCGCTATCGCCATTGACCG